>OASD01000086.1_pt1 | contig 61867 bp, 63 predicted proteins | sample 1475531 | NCBI WGS metagenome assembly OASD01 (sample SAMEA3360668, study PRJEB22359) | human gut metagenome | biome: ENVO:urban biome; feature: ENVO:human-associated habitat; material: ENVO:feces | place: Bangladesh | collected 2011
AATTATAGATTTTTAAATAAAAAATCAACAAAATTTTAAAAAATTTGGGGAAAATGTGAATAAATTACTGATTTTAATTATTTTTGTAACGAATTTGTTTTCTTTGGAAATAAAAAACGGAGACGTGCTTATTTTAAAAGCTCCAAAAGAAATTACCGGCGAACTTTATTTGGATAAAAAAAGAATTTTTTGGATTACCGATCCTAACGATAAAAATCAAAATATAGCCATTTTGGCTGCTAACTATCGTCAAAAAAATAATATGGTTGCTAAAAGCTTTGTTAACGGAAAAACTGAAACTGAAATTTTAAAACTTATAAAAGGAAATTATAAAAGCGAAGAATTAAAAGTTGAGCCAAAAAAGGTAAATCCGCCAAAAAGCGCACTTATTCGCATAAAAAAAGAACTTGACGAAGCAAATAAAATTTATGCTGTAACTGAAAAAAAATATTTTTTTAATGCGCCGTTTATTATTCCTTTAAGTTCATACATAACATCGAATTTCGGAAATGCCCGCACATTCAATGGAAATTTGAAAAGCTATCATTCAGGAATCGATTACAGAGCCGTTACAGGAACCGAAATAATTGCTTCAAATGACGGAATAGTGCGAATTGCAAAAGATCGATATTACGCAGGAAATTCTGTAGTCATAGATCATGGAGGTGGAATTTTTTCACAATATTATCATCTAAGTAAAATTTCAGTGCAACCAAACGAGCGTGTAAATCGCGGTCAAATCATCGGGCTTAGCGGGCAAAGCGGGCGTGTTACAGGCCCTCATTTACATTTCGGTATAGCAATAAACGGAATTAGCGTAAATCCATTAAGTTTTATAGAACAGTTTAATTCACTTGTTTTTGAACAATAAAATTTATTAACATTTTTTTCACATATTTTTCATAAAATGCATTAAAACTTAAAAACAAGGAGTAAAAATGAGAAAATCTTTTTTAATTTTAGTATGTGCTTTGGCGACTTCGCTTTGTGCTGCGGATTTCAGCGGAAAAAGCAGTGATGAACTTATAAAATCTTTAAACACAAAAGATCCTGTAGTTTTTGCCGATGCAATGTTTGAGCTTCGCAAACGAGTTGGCGAACAAAATAAAATTATTTTCAAAATGCGTAGCGCAATGTGTGAACAGATGAGTTCAAAAACACCAGAAGAGCGCTTTAAATTTAAAGGCGAAGTTCATAAAGCGATGAGCGATAAAATAGAAAAACTCAGCTCAGGTGAAAAAGCCGAATTTTTTGAAAATATGGGCTTTTCAAAAAATATGAAAAACAATAAAAATTGCGGATGTAATTTTGATATGATGAATGATATGATGAACAATTGCGCGCGTGCAAATGATTGTAGAAAGATGCCAAAATTTAAGTAAGGTTAAAATTTGAACAGAATTCTTGTTTTAGAAGATGAAAATATGCTAAATGAGATGATTTGCGATTTTTTAGTCGCAAATCATTTTGAAGTAAAAAGTACTAAAAGCTATAATGAAGCGCTTGATTTGGCTTATGAACAAAATTTTGACTTATGGATATTCGATGTCAAAATAATCGGCGGAAACGGTTTCAAACTTTTGGACGAGCTTCGTAAAAGCGGGAAAAATACGCCTTGTATTTTTACAACTTCATTAAACGATATAAATGATTTAAATAAGGGTTTTTTATCAGGATGCGACGATTATCTTAAAAAGCCTTTTGAATTGGCTGAACTTTTACTCCGCATAAACAATCTTTTGAGACGAAATTTTGCACACAAAAACTCACATATTGAAAAATTGTGCGATGGGCTTACTTTTGATATTTATGAAAAAAGATTGTTTAAAAACGGTGAGCCTGTAAATTTATCAAAGAAGGAAATGACTCTTCTGACTCTTCTTTTACAGAAAAAAAATAAAAGTGTAAGCAGAGAAGAAATTTATAGCGCAGTTTGGGATATTGATGAAATGCCAAGCGAATTAAGTCTTCGCGTTTATATCAGAAATTTGCGAAAAATTTTCGGAAAACACATTGTATCTATATCAAAGGTCGGTTACAGCTATGTCGTTTAAAAAATACGGACTTCCAATCTTTGTTCTTTATATGCTTACGAGTATAATTTTACTTTCATTTTTTTGTTATTTTTATTATAAAACTTCAAATGAAAAACTTAAAATTCATATCAGCAAAGAATTAACTTCAATAATGGGTCAAATAGCTGTTTTGGCAAAATCTGACGAAATTTCAACCCTAAGTTTTAAACAAATTGATGATGCGAAAATTTTAATTTTTGATATAACAAACCGAAATTTCATAAAAAAAGATTTTGATTTTGATTTAAACAGTTTAAAATTTAAAAAGCACAAGCATGCTAAATATTTTATGCCAAATAGTGAACAGTTTTTTATAAATGACGGTGAAATTTTTTTATATGAAAATTTACATTTCAATAAGATGAAAAATAATTATATTGTGCTTCTTAGAAGCAATGAATACAGTGAAGAGAAATTGGAAATTATAAGTAAAATCGTAACTATTTTTTTATGCAGCATTTTGTTTTTTTTAATTGTTTCATATTTTATCATTAAACTTTCTTTTAGACCTTTGATAGAAAAAATAAATTCATTAAATTCTTTTATAAAAGACACAACGCACGAGATAAATACTCCGCTTAGCGTGATTTTAATGAGTATTGAGATGTTTGAAAATTATCCTGAAAAATATTTGTCAAATATCAAAATAGCCGCCAAAACACTTTCAAATCTTTATGAAAATTTAGTAAATTTAAATTTAAAAACAACACAAAATACTTTGGAAAATATTAATGTTAAAGAAATTTTAAATGAGCGAATAAAATATTTCAGTATAATGCTCGGTGAAAAAAATCTTAGCTTGAATACCGATTTAAGCGAAGTTTGGTTAAAAACGGACGAGTTTAAGTTTAAAAATATTTTTGATAATATTTTATCGAATGCTATAAAATACTGCGCCGAAAAAACTGAAATTTCTGTAATTTTATGTAAAAATTATTTTGAAATTTCAAATTTCGGAAATGAAATTTCAAAAGAACAAAAATCAAAAATTTTTGAAAAATTTACTCGTTTTAATGCTGAAAAAGGCGGTTTTGGAATAGGGCTAAGTTTAGTTAAAAAATACTGCGATGAGCTTGAATTTAAAATTTCATGTGAAAGTAAAAATCAAAAAACTTCGTTTCGCGTAAAATTTTAAATTAGCCCCAAATTTGATTTATAAAAATAATAATTATGCAAATAGGCACGACAAATCTTAAAAAATTTATCCAAATTGTAAAGCCTTTTTCGCCCATTTCAGCCGTGTAAAGTCTTTTTAAATCTGTTTTTCGCATTATAAATCCTACAAATATAGTTGTCATCATCGCTCCAAGTGGAAGCATCAAATTTTGACTTACAAAATCTAAAATATCAAAAAAACTTTTGCCAAAAAATGTGAATGTGGCTCCGGCGTCTTTTTGTATGGATAAAAGCGCACTCAAACTTAATACAAATACGCCTATTGCCGAAATTATGACGGCTTTTAAGCGCGAAATTTTATAAGAGTTTATAAGATAAAATACAAAAGGCTCAATCATCGAGATTGCCGATGTAATGCCTGCAAAAAACAGCGAAATAAAAAATAAAACCGCTAGAACGTTGCCGATAAATCCAAGTTTTGCAAAAAGGCTGGTTAAACTTACAAAAACGAGTCCTACACCTTGTTCGCCAGGATTCGCGTCAAATTCAAAAACAAATGTGAAAACAACAAGTCCTACCATAAGACCGATTAAAATATTTATAAAAACAATGCTTATTGAACTTTTTACGATATTTGCGCTTTCACCAAGATTTGCCGCGTATGTCGTAATACAGCCGATTCCTATGCAAAGAGTAAAAAATGCAAGTCCAAGCGCATTTAAAACTACACTGAAATCAATCTTTGAAAAATCCGGCGTAAATAAAAAAACTGCAGCTTTGCTAAAACCGTCCATAAAGCAGGAATAAATCAACATAATAAGTAAAAGTATGAAAAGTAGCGGCATCATATAAATATTCAGTTTTTCAATTCCGCTTTTTATACCACGCGCAACGACTGCAAATGTAGATAAAAATGCAATTAAATAAAAAAACAGATTTGCTTTAAATGAGTTTGTAATGAAATTTTCAAAATTTTCTCCGGCTAAAGCTGTCGTGCTAGGCAAATTTACAAATGAAACGGCGATATATCTTATAACCCAACCCAAAATTATCAAATAAAACGCCAAAACAAAAATTCCTGCGATCATAAAAAATCCTGCGAATTTCCATTTGTCGCCATTTTTCGGCGCAAGAATTTTATAAGCATTCACGGGATCCTTGCCGCTTAATCTTCCCATCGCCATTTCTGCTAAAAATACGCTAAAACCGATAGTAAGAGTAAGAATCAAATATAAAAATACAAAAGCGCTTCCGCCACTGCTTCCTACAAGAGTAGGAAATTTAAAAGCGTTACCAAGACCTACAGCGCCGCCCGCTACTGCTAAAATAAAACCTATTTTGCTAAATTTTTCATTCATTTTTTTGCCATTTTAATAAAATTTTAAGCTGAAATTTTAGCCGATTTTGGCTTAAAATTTGTTTTTTGTAAATATTGATTTACGTGAAAATTAAATTTTGTAAGCCTGATTTTTAAGAAATTTTGCTAAAATTACGGAATGAATGTTTTAAATTTAACACTTATTTTTGCTTGTTGCGAAATTTTAGATATTTATTTTAATCACAAAAATAATGTTAGCGAAATGCTTGACGGATATGTTCAAAAATTCAAACAAAACAGTGTGCTGTTTTTTGCTATGCAGTTCAGCTTTATTTTTCTTACTTTTTGCGTATTTTATTTACAAATCGGAACGCTTTTTATTTTGCTGATTTTTTATTTTTTAGATGTGATAAGCAAGATTGTGTTTATAAAAAAAATCGAAAATAACGACCTTGACGATGAAACAAAAAGAATTTTGGATAATGGTATGAAAATTCCGCTTTACGTTCGTTTTGGCGTGTCTTTTATTATGTGTTATCTGTTTTATATTTGCATCATCTGGTAAATTTTAATATTTTAAATTATTAAAAATTTAACAGCGCGCTGAAATTTTAAAAATTACAAATGAGAAAAAATAATTAATATAAATTTATTAAGATATCAAAGTTTTCATCAGGCGATTTATTGTTAAAGCAGAAATTTTTAGATAAGTTTTATTTATTGTGTTTTTGATTTTCAGACAAGTATAAAATAAGCAAAAATTATTTTTAATAATTTAAAAAGCCCTAAAGGCTATAGTTTTTAAATTTTTATCGGCTGTTTTTAAAAAAATAAAAATTTACAAAAATGCTTTTTTGCCGATGTTCGAAATTTGAATTTAAATTGAAAAATATTTTTATGCAAAATAGAAAATTCAATTTAAAATTACTTTTTACACAAGTTTATTTGATTAAATTTAATTGCTTGAAATAGTTTAAAAATTCTTTTAATTTTTTAATGAAATTTATATATAATTAAAATCAGGAATTTCAAAAAAATTGTTTGATTTTCTCGCGCATTTTTTCGGCGTTTGTTATTGTGTTTATTTCGCATCGAAAATTCGTAGCGTCCGCATAGCCTTTTGAATATTCGTGCAGATGTTTGCGAAATATAACCGCTCCGTGATCGCCGTAAAATTTTATCATCTCATCGAAATGAGCTAAAATTATCTCTTTTTTTATTTTTTCATCAACCGCAACCGTTTTTTGATTTTTTATTTCATAAAATACCCAAGGATTGCCGATTGTAGCCCTTCCTATCATAAGAGCGTCCGCTTTTGTCTGCTTTAAAATTTGATTTGCATTTTGTGAGTTTATGTTGCCGTTTGCTATAAGCGGAATTTTTACTGCGCTTTTTGCCGCAGCGATTGCTTCATAATCAGGTTTTGCCGAATATCCTCCGGCTCTTGTTCTAGCGTGCATTGCTATAAAATCGGCTCCTGCATTTTGAACGGCAAGCGCAATGTTGACCGGATTTTTTGTATCAAAGCCAAGCCTTACTTTTGCGCTTGTATATTTTTTGTTGCTTGTTTTTTTGATGATTTCTATTAATTTTGAAAGCAGATCCAAATTTTGTAAAAGCGCTGAACCGGCATTTTGTCGCACTACTTTTGGTACGGGACAGCCGCAATTTAGATCAATTCCATCAATTCCATCAATTTCATTTAAAATTTCAACCGCTTGTTTTATGATTTTCGGGTCGCTTCCTGCGATTTGCACAAAATATGGTGTTTCATTTTCGCTTTTTTTTATCATTTTTAAAGATTTTTCAGGGCAAAAAACAAGAGCGTTCGCACTTATCATTTCGCTAACCGTAGCATCGCAACCAAAGCGTTTGACAACTGATCTGAGCGGAAGATCTGAAAAACCGGCAAGCGGAGCTAAAAAAAGCGGATGATTTTCAAAGGAAAACATAAAATTTAAGGGCTTAAAAGCCCTTTTTGATTTATATTACTAGCGAAGCTGGGACTTTTTTGCCGTTGTCGCGCAAAAATAGTAAAAGCTCGAATTTTTCGTGCTCACCGCTATCGCTTGAGTTTATTTGTTCTCTTAATTCATCTAACATTCCGATTTCGTAAAGAACATAAAGATAAGCTTCATTTGCATTTGAATTTTCGTTTTTAAGACGTTCAAAGATTGCTTTATAAACATTCGGTTCAAAAGATTTTTCCAATTTTTTAGCTAAATCCAAAAAGTTTTCTTCGGTAAAATTCTTATTATTCATAAGTTCAAATAGGTCATCTTTTGAAATTTCAATTTTACTATTTACAAATCTGTTTAAGATTATATTTATTTGATCTATTTTTTCAGGAACGCCGTGTTTTTTTATTTCCAAAAATGTGTCGTTTTCAAGTAGAGTTTTATATGCTTCGTCATTTAAAATCTCTATCGGTTCTTTTTGTTTTAAAATTTCGCGCGCATAAAGCGGATCGGCTTTAAGCTTATTTAACTCATTTTTGATATAAAGTTTGTTTGTGCGCGGAAGCTTGTATTTTTTAAGCTCAATTACTTCGCCGGAATTGATTTTTTTTATATCTTCCACAATATTTTTTAAATTTTCATTACTGATATTTATTGCTCCGAAATTCCATGGGCTTAGTGTTTGTGTAATTTCGCAGGCGTCTTTGAAATAATCGGTTTTAAACTCTTTATTTGTTTCAAGTCCGAGCAAAACTTCTTTGCTGAGTGCTTCATAAGTTTTCATATCTTTGTTTATGGCTCTTCTTGCACTATAGTATGAAATAGAATTGAAAATCAAATGTAAAATCGCTAATATTGCATAAATACCAACCGCTAGAGCAAACCAGAGCGCAATCGGCAAATTTAACTCAAATCCGAACATATTTAATGTATAACTGCCGCTTTCTTGTGTAAAAGCAGCGACTGCGACTACACCTATATAAATAAGCGAATATATAAAAAACTGTTTGATTTTCATTTCTGCTCCTTTATTTTTTTTGTTTTTCTATGATCTCTCTGCATGTTATACAATATCTTGCTTGCGGTTTTGCTTTTAGACGATCTATACTGATTTCATCTTCGCACATTTCGCAAATTCCGTAAGTGCCGTTTTCTATTTTTTTTAGGGCAAGTTCAATTTTTTCCAATTCGTAGCGTTGCTTTGAGCTTAGTGAATATTCCAAATTTGAATCCGTATTCATACTTGCTACATCAAATTCATCGGCAGCATTATCAGAGCGCAACTCGGCAACTTCATTTACCGAATCGTTTATATTTTTCTTTATTTGTTCTTTTCTTTCTTCAAGAAGCTTTCGAAAAAATTTTAATTCCGTCTTTTTCACTATTGTCCTTTATTTATGATATGGATGGCCCGCGTTTATGCAAAGTCCTCTAAAAATTTGCTCAAAAAGCATAAGTTTGGCAATTTTATGAGCCAAAGTCAGCTTTGTTAAACTTATTATTTTATCCATTTTTTGCTTAAAATTTTCACTTAAACCGTATGCGCCGCCGATAAAAAATGAAATTTGACTGTTTTTTGATAAAATTTCAGCAAATTGCAAACTATCAATCATTTCGCCTCGCTCATCAAGTGCAATTAAATAGCCTTTTTTATGAGCGAAATAAACTTCATCGTATGATTTTAATGCTTCGTCTTTGCCGATACTTTGAGCCTTTGCAATTTTTTGATTAAAAAATACATTATCTTTCAGGGTTGCAAATTTTTGCGACATTTTTATGTATTCCGCTATCTGCATTGCGAAATCATTTTTATTTTTTTGTATAGAATTTACGAAAATTTCACTCATTTGTATTTTGCTCATCGTCTATTTCGGCAACTTTTATTTGATTATTGTGAGTGAAAAATGTAATCATATCGCTGATATATTTTTTCATTTCATTTCGTTCTACAATTGCATCAATTAAACCGTGTTCAAGTAAAAACTCGCTTGTTTGAAAGTTTTCAGGCAAATCTGCGCCTATTGTTTGTTTTATAACTCTTTGTCCTGCAAATCCTATAAGAGCTCCCGGTTCTGCTATAATAAGATCTCCAAGCCATGCAAAAGAAGCGCTTACTCCACCCATTGTAGGATCGCTTAAAACTGAAATAAAAGGAATTTTTGCTTCACTTAAAATTTTAATTGCAGCTGATGTTTTACTCATCTGCATAAGTGAAAAAGTGCTTTCTTGCATTCTGGCACCTCCGCTTGCGCTTATTATTATAAGAGGTTGATTTTTTTCCAATGCTCTTTTGGCTGAGCGCACGATTTTTTCACCTTCAACAGAGCCCATGCTTCCACCCATAAAAGCGAAATCAAAAACACAAAGTTGTACTTTTATACCGTTTATTTCGCACTCACCACTAATGACAGCGCTATTACCGCCTGTTTTTTCACTGCTTTCACTGACTCTTTTTTTATATGATTTTTTATCGACAAATTTTATCGGGTCAAGCGGCGATAAATTTTTATCAAATTCTTCAAAAGTTTCGGTATCTGCTAATAAATTTATTCTCTCTTTTGCCGATAAACGCATATGATGTCCGCATTTCGGGCATACGCGGTTATTGCTTTCCACTTCCTTGTGATACATCAAAGAGCCGCATTTAGGACATTTTATCCAATGCGACGGTGCTTCTTCCGGCGTACTTTGTTTGCGAGTAATTTTTGAAAAAATATCTCCGAGATTCATTTTTCAAGCCTTTAAAATATAAAATTTTTTGATTATACCCAAAATTTCTTATTCTAAAATTTAAAGAAATTCGGGGTATAAAATTTTACATCGCTTTTGGTGTTCCGCTTCTAAGTGACGGATTTTTTGAACTGATTATCCATTGTTTTGCAAAGATTATTGCAAAAATTGTCGTTCCCATAATGTATGATGTGCATTCATCGTTTATAAAATCAAAATATTTTACACATATATTTGGAACTAAGCAAAGAGGTGTGATTATAAGCATTAAAATACGTTCAATTACATTGCAACGTGTTACAAGCCAACCTTGCAGCGCGCTTGAAAATGCAAAAATTCCAATCAATGCCATTGAAAAAATAAGTAAAATAGTTAAAGGATCGCTTATCCAAACGATTGTCAAAGGATCATACGGATTGCCTACTGATTCGATTAAAAGCAATTTGTTGTTGAAGAAAAATGCAAATGGTAAAATCGTAGTTCGTAAATCATAAAAAAATCCTTGAAGTCCGACCGTAACAGGATTTGCTTTTGCAATTCCGGCTGCTGCGTATGCCGCAATTCCAACAGGCGGCGTGTCATCGGCTAAAATTCCAAAATAAAATACAAATAAATGCACGGCAATTGCGGGAATTATAAAATCATTTTTGCCTGCAAGCATTAAAATAACCGGTGCCACCAAACTTGAAACTACTATATAATTTGCTGTTGTTGGAAGTCCCATTCCTAAAATCAAGCTCATTACAGCTGTTAAAACTAAAATCAATAAAATGTTGTTTCCTGCCAGCTTTTCTACTACATCGGCTAGAACTTGACCAATTCCGGTTAATGAAATTGAACCTATTATAAGTCCTGCAAGTGCTGTTGCAACAGCTACTGTAACCATATTTTTAGAAGCTGCTACCATAGCCCAAAAAATATCGCTAAAACCTCGCAAAAAATCGGCTTTTGTAATTTTTTCGTGAATGATGAATTTTTTTAACGGATCTTGAATTATCATAATTATAAAAATAGTGTTAATAGCATAAAATGCTGCAGAAATCGGTGATTCTTTAGCGATTAACAATATATAAAGCAAAACCAGAATCGGTATTATGTAATGAATTCCGCTCATAATAATTTTAAATTTTGAAATTTCACTTTTAGGACTGCTTTTTAAGCCTAATTTACAACTTTCCAAATGTACAATAAAAAATAGACTTGCATAACACGCAAATGCAGGAATAACCGCTGCTATCATTATATTTGTGTAACTCATTCCTAAAAATTCGGCGATTATAAAAGCTGCCGCTCCCATAATTGGCGGCATAAGTTGTCCATTTACTCCTGCTGCAACTTCCACAGCGCCGGCTTTTACGCTGGTAAGTCCTGCTTTTTTCATAAGCGGAATCGTAAAAGTTCCTACAGTTACCACGTTTGCAGTAGAGCTTCCACTTACCATTCCTGTTAATCCGCTAGCGATTACGGAAGCTTTTGCCGGACCGCCGCGAAATCTTCCTAAAAGCGAAAAAGCAACATTTATAAAGTATTGTCCTGCTCCGGCTCTTTCCAAAAGTGAACCGAAAAGTACGAATAAATATATAAAACTTACACTAACACCTAAAGGGACACCGAAAATACCCTCCGTTGTAAGAAACATATGACCTGCCAGTTTGCTTAAACTTGCTCCTTGGTGAGCAATAATATCAGGCATATATTGTCCAAAATAGCAATATAATAAAAATATAAATGCGATTATTCCAAGTGCAGGCCCCATCATTCTTCTACCGGCTTCAAAAAGAATAAAAATCGCAATTAACGATACTACTATATCTCTAACAAGATAGTCTCCAGGTCTATTTGCCAGATCATAAAATTCTATAAAAGGATAAAGCGTAGCCAAAACTCCTATAATAACCAGTATCCAATCATACCATGGAATAAACGAATTGGCGCTTTTGTGAATTTTAAGCGGAAAAAGTAAAAAAATAATTCCGAGTGCAAAAGCTAAATGAATTGAACGTGCTATTGTTGTATTTAAAGGGAAATAAGCTATATAAAGCTGAAAAACCGCCCATGAAAAACAAACGATAGTCGTTATCCAAAATAGAATTGGTGAATCGAATTCACGACTTTTTACTTCTAAAACTTGCTCGTCTTTTTTTGCTTTTTCCATATAATTAGCCTATTTTAAAATTCCTTCTTCTTTAAAAACAGCTTCGGCAGCCGGATGAAGTGGCGCTGAAAGTCCTTCTACAAGAGATTCTTTTGTAACTAAATTTAATGCCGGATGAAGTTTTTTGTATTCGTCAAAATTATCTAAAATAGCCTTAACTACGGCTCTAACTGAACTGTCGCTTTGATTTTTTGTTGCTACTAAAACAGCTTTTACGCCGATTGTTTGAGTATCGTGATCTACGCCTTTGTAAAGATTTGCAGGTATTACGCCTTTTGAAAAATAAGGATATTTCTTTAAAAGTTCGTTAATTTGCGTGTCTTCAATTCCTATTAAATCAATCGGTATTGAATTTGAAGCATCTGTAATATTTGCTGTTGGATGGCCTACTACATAAAAATATCCGTCAATTTTTTTATCTTTTAAAGCCATTGGACACTCTTGAGCGGTTAATACGCCTCTATGAGCCAAATTTTCAGCATTAAATTTATAAGCGTCGAAAACTATTAAACCTGTGACTTCATTTCCGCTTCCTGGATTTCCGACATTGATTTTTTTGCCGCTTAAGTCATTGTAAGATTTTATGCCGCTTTCTTTTGAAACTACAAAAGCAAGCATTTCAGGGTAAATTGAAATAACGGCGCGTAAATCTTTATCTCCGGCGCCTTCAAATTTTCCTGTTCCGTTGTATTTATCATATACTACGTCGCTTTGTACGAAGCCGAAATTAAGTTCGCCTTTTAAGACGTTATTTACGTTATATACGCTAGCTCCTGTCGATTGAACCGAGCATTTCATGTTTACGTTTTTATTTACCAAACGACAAATTGCACCACCAACTGGATAATAAGTTCCTGTCATACCGCCTGTGCCGATAGAAATAAACTCTTTTGCTACAAGAGAAGTGCTTGCTATAAGCAAACTGGCAATAATTGCTGAAATTTTTTTCATACTTTTTCTCCTTAAAATGAAATGCAGGTATTATACAGTTTTTTGTTTTTACTTTTATTAAAATTCTATGTTGATTTTAAAATTTAAGATATAAGACCGTTTGGTGTAAGTGTGTAGAATTTAGTAACTACGCACTCCAAAAATGCGCGGTCATGCGAAACTATGATTATACTTTTTTCAAGTTTTTGTAAAATTTTTGTGAGCCTTTTTTGCATATTTTCATCAAGTCCGCCGGTAGGTTCATCAAACAGCAAAATTTTCGGCTCCATTACCAAAACTCCTGCAAGCGCGACCAGCTTTTTTTCGCCGCCGCTTAAATTATATACGATTTTATCCTTTAAATGCGAAATTTCAAGTTCATTCAGCATAAATTCTGCACGCTTTTTTGCCTCGCTTTGACTTACGCCGCTTGCAAGCAGACCGAACGCAACGTCATCAAACACACCAGGACAGATAAATTGTTCGTCACTGTTTTGGAATAAAAAGCCGACTAAGCGCCTGTATCTGCTGTAAATTTTAGGATCATTTACATTTTCGTGAAAAAGCTCGATATCACCGTCAAAATTCGCGTTAAGTCCTGCTATGATTTCCAGTAAAGTAGTTTTTCCTACGCCGTTTGCGCCGATAATTGCGATTTTTTCTTTATGCCCTATACTTAAATTTAAATTTTCAAACAATGTTCGTTCGCCTATTTTTGCAGTTATGTTTTTAAGACTCACAGAGCAGCTCATAAAATTTGACCTTTCTTTATAAACACGCAAATTATAGTGATTAAAAGCAAAATTTCAGCAAAATTTATTTTTTGCGCGCTGCCAATAATTTTGAAATTTCCGTTAAAATTTCGCACAATCAGCGCTTTTTGTAAATTTTCGCTGCGGTTTATAGCGCAAATAAATAAAATTCCAACGATATTTGCATAAGTTTTAAGTGAGAAAATATCGGTTTTAGCGATAAATGAACGTGCTTTCAGAGTTTTTAAAATTCTTTTGAATTCTTTTTTTAAAGCGTCTATAAATTTTACACTGAAAAATAGTAAAAACGCGAATTTAGCGCAAAATTTTATTTCCGCGATACCGGAACAAATTTCAAAAATATTAAATTTATAAAACAGTAAAAGAGTAAAAAATATAATTAAATTTGCCCTAAGCGCAACCAAAATCGCCATTTTTGTTTGTCCGAAATACCAAAAACTAAGTGCTATTAACGCTATAAAGATATTTAAAAATAAAATTTTAACGGCAATTTTTGCAATCAGTTTATAATTTATCAAAGAAACAAAAATCACAGGCGCAAAAAACGTGACGTAAATTTCGCTTTGAAGCGCTATAAAAAAAGAGTAAAAAATCGTTGCGATAAAGGCTGATTTTGGGCTTATCATCTCTTTTTTTTGACAAAATATATTACGCCGAAAATTAGTAAAATCGATAAAATAGATGCGACGAATTTTAAAAATTCCATCTTAAAATCAATCGAGTTTTCAAAATCTTTTTCAAGATCCTGTTTGTTTTCTTTTGTAGTATTTTGCTCGTTTGCATTTTGGGCGTTAAAATTTTTAGCGTTAAATTCTATCTTTTTTTGATGGCCGGTTCCACCATTTACAACTATTTCAAAATTCTCGCTTGGAATTTTAATACTGATTTCGCCTTTTTCATCCAATTTATAATCTTTTCCTGCTATTTTTACATCGCAATTTCGGCAAGGTGATTTAGCTGAAAAATAACTTTTTACAAATACTTCATCACCGTTTTGTTTGGCAAAAATATAAAGTCCGTGTGCATTTAAAATTCCGCAAAATAGGGCTAAAATTATAAAAAATCTCATTTTAAAACTCCGGGTTTTATTTTTAGTATAAAACTGACTGCAAAAAGTGTGATAAATCCTTCAATTATTGCTAATGGAATATTCATCGCAAATACGGCAAATGCAAGCACTTTAAGTTCTTCTCCGTTTAAAAAAAGTGTAAGAGCAAGTAAAAATGCTGATATCAAAATAGCTAAAAATCCGGCTAAGAAAAAGCCTACTTTCGGTGGCGAAATTTTAAAAGCTATAAACTTCATAAAAATTGCCGGAAATCCCATTATAAGTGTATTTACGCCAAGTGAACTAAGTCCGCCGAATCCAAAAACAAGCCCTTGAAAAAATAGTCCTACAAATATCGCCAAAAATGCATTTGTTCCCAGCATAATTCCTATAAGTCCGCTTAAAATCAGATGCACCGACGTTACGCCGAAAAGTGGAAAATGTATGAAACTGGCTACGAAAAAAATCGCTGAAAATGCCGCTACTTTTGAAATTTCATCTGATTTTAATTTGTATAATAAAACGCTCACCGCCACACCTGTTACAGCCCAAGCCGGGATAATAATTTCAGGTCTTAAAACGCCTTCACTGATATGCATTTATGTCCTTTCTTTTTTTAACTTCGGCATTGTAGCAAAATTCACTGCAATTTCGTTTGAATGTCTCGTTATGCATAATTTAAATAGCGCGGATATTATGCCTCCGCGCTTTGGAGTAGTTGTGCGAGGAAAAATTCCTCTATAAAACAAACTAAATTTTTAATTTGCTTTATAGAGTGATTATTAAATAATTTATATTTTTTAAACCATGACAAAATATTTTGTTTATCAAGAGTTTTTAATGAATATTAACAAGTTTTAAGAAAAAACCGCCATTTTAAATAATGGCGGTGAAATTTCAAAAATAAAATTTAGAAATTTTCACTAAATTTTATTTTATATAATCTTTCGTTTCTACCCAAATAACTCCGCCAAGTTCGATAGGATAATCTTTTCCGTCTTTTTTGATTGTTTCATCGTCTTCAATAAGTGCAGCAAAACCCCACCAGCCTGTAAGCGGCATTGTAAAACTGAACTCACCGTTTTCATTTGTCATAACTTCTTGCGTTACGTGGTCGTCAGTAGGAGCTTTTAAACCGTTTTTGTTATAGTATTCGACTTCTACCGGAATATTTTTAGCAGGTTTTCCTTTATAAAGAACTTTCGCGCTGAAATTATTGCCTTTGTAAAGTCCGTATGGGCGAGTTAGCGGCACAATTTCAGCTTTTAAGCCGATTGGTTTATTCCAGCCTTCGCCACCGCCGAACGCATTTACAACTGTTTTTGTGATATGTTTTATAAAAGTATTTTCCGCAGGTTCAAAATAAGGTGCAGGCTCAACAAAAAATTGATATGCGCCAGGTTCGTTTATAGCATAATTTGCTTCATAAAAAGTAAAATTATTCTCACTTTTTTTATCGGCTTTTATGCCACTTTTTTTGCCGTCAAAAAATACGCCGAATTTTGCACCGTCGCTCATACTCATTAAATTTTGTTCAAAAGGATGATTAAATTTATATGTTATTTTCAAGTTTGCATTTGCTTCATCGCTTACACTTGAAATGCTTGGTAAAACCATTTGAAAATGCGCATTTAAGGCACTTGCAAAAACTAAAGAACACACACACGCTAAGAAAAATTTAAATTTCATAACATTTCTCCAAAAAAAATATTATGAAAATAATAACCTAAATATTATTAAAAATAAATAAATACTATGAAATTTATAAATTTACTAAAATTTTGTAAAATACATTAAAATTGAAAGGATAAAAATGCCTCTTTTAGATAGTTTTAAAGTAGATCATACAAAGATGAAAGCTCCAGGGGTTCGTCTTGCAAAAGTTATGCAAACTCCAAAAGGTGATAATATAAGTGTTTTTGATTTAAGATTTTGTCGCCCAAATCACGAAATTATGAGCGAAAAAGGTACGCACACGTTAGAACATCTTTTTGCAGGTTTTATGCGCGAACATTTAAACAGCAAAGATGTCGAAATAATCGATATTTCGCCTATGGGTTGCCGTACAGGATTTTATATGAGTTTAATCGGAAGACCTAGCGAAACGGAAGTTATAAAAGCATTTGAAAATTCTATGAAAGATGTTTTAAAAGTTACATCACAGGACGATATACCTGAACTTAATAAATTTCAATGCGGAAGCTATAAAATGCACAGTTTGAACGAAGCAAAAGAAATTGCGCAAAATGTTTTAAATAAAGGCATTTGCATAATTAAAAACGATGAAATAAAGCTTGAAAATTTTTAAAATTTCAGTTTTTATCTTTGCCATAAAAATTTTCTTCCAAAACCGATGGAATTATCCGTAAATTTCAGCCAAACGATATGAATTTTGAAAATTTCCGGTTTCATTGCCAATGCAAACGGGAATTTTTTAAAGTAAATTTTTTTCGCTGTTTCATCCGCCGGACTTAAAATTCCATTAAATTGCACACCTTTTATTTTTCCTATAATTCTTGTATCAAGAGCTACCGTTCCGCTTACTTTAGGATTTTTTATTGAAATTTGAATATGACGCGTTTTGCTGTCACTTGCAATAGCAAAAAATTTGCTTTTTTCATCGTAAGCATAAAATGCACTAAATGCGTAAGGTGTGTTATTTTCACATACCGAAAGGCTAAGAAGCTTCATTTTTTTTAAGAATTTATCAAAATTTTCCATTTCATATTTTACTATTTTTTGTTATAATCCTGCCAAAAAAAGGAAATAAATGCAAAATTTAGATAAACTTCACACAATGCTTGAAATGCAAAAGAGATTAAATGATGAAACAAACGGTATAGGCTGGGAAAACGGTTATACAAAAGAAGGCAAAATTATAAGCTGGAAACGTTGTGTTTATATGGAATGTGCCGAACTGATTGACAGCTTTGCGTGGAAACACTGGAAAAATATAGCCGAACCTACAAATACAGAAAATGTAGCTATAGAAATTGTCGATATTTGGCATTTTGTGATGAGTATGGTTTTAGAAGATCAAAAATTTGAAAAAGATATTTCAAAAATGACGACTGAAATCAGCGCAATCAGCGGATTTGGTGATTTTTGCGGTGAAGCGTATGATATAAATGAATACAGCATTTATGAAATTATAAATGATGCTGAAATTTTGATACATCAAACAAGCGGTTTTATGATTGAAATTCACGAACTTTTAACGAATTATTTTAGACTTTCGCTTAAATGCGGTGTAAATCTAGATGTTTTGTATAAAAAATATATCGGCAAAAATGTGCTAAACAAATTTCGTCAAGACCATGGCTATAAAAGCGGAAAATATAAAAAATTTTGGAATGAAAAAGAAGACAATGTGGTTATGAGCGAAATTTTACACGCAGGAATTTTGAGTGAAAAAGAGATTTATAAAGCGCTTGAAAAAGAGTATCAAAAGGCTAAGTAATTAAATTTTACACGATTACCAAAAAAATAGAATTACTGAATTTTTAAGTGAAGATAAGTCTTATCAGGTAAAACAATCCATTATAGCAATTGGCAATGGAGGACTTACAGAAAAAAATGCAAGTAAATTCACACAAAATGCATTTTAAATTTTTATCCGTTGCGGCAGGTGATTTTATATTTGCTTATATAATTAAAAGATTCGGTTTTTAGCAGAATATTTGTTATCTATATTTTAAGATTATACTCTTTACTTAATTTATCAGGAAATAAATCTATTAAAAAATTTTTTAATAAACGGCAAATCCTAGAGCGTTATTAGCATCATTTCTTGCATTCAGTGTAAATTTTAAAATTTCACTAAGATTTTTTAATCAAACTTTTTTACTAAGTTCAAATTGCTGTTTTTAAAATGTATTTCTTTGAAATTTTATAAAATTTAAAAATAAACGGTGTGTAAAAAATAAAATTACTTTCATTTTGGAATTTAAAATGGATTGATATTTTAAAACTTCGATAAAATTTATTTTAAAAATTTACTAACTCGGATAATCGTTTTTGGCTCGTAAGATATTTAATTAGCATAAAAATACTTTATGGCTAAAACATTACAAAGATGAATTTTTTAATCGCAAAATTAAAATTTTTTTAAAATTTCAAGTTATAAAAATATGATTAAAGATTTGCAGCGAATTTTATTAAAATAAAAATTATTTTAAATTTTAAAATTTATAAGAAAATTGTAAGCCGAAATTTCGGCTTACAAAAGCGCCTTTTTAAGGACATCATCTATTGTATCTACAGCGGTAAGAGTGATATCTTTTTTTACTTCATCAGGCAAATCCGTCAAATCCTGTTCGAAATTTTTACGCGGAATCAGCACTTCTTTTATTTTTGCACGATGCGCAGCGATAAGTTTTTCTTTTAAACCGCCGATTGCAAGAACTTTGCCGCTTAATGTGATTTCGCCTGTCATTGCAATGTCAGCGCGAACTTTTTTCTCGCTTAAAATAGAAGCTATTGCCACGCTCATTGTTATTCCGGCACTTGGACCGTCTTTTGGAACCGCGCCTTCAGGGACATGCAAATGCAAATCGTAGCAATTATAAACTTGTAAATATTCACCTTTTTCATCTTTTTGACAAATTTCAGCGGGTATTTTTATTTTTTTGTCGTCTATTAAGGTTTTAATTACACTAAATGCTATTACTACACTTTCTTTCATTACATCGCCAAGTTGGCCGGTAAGTTTTAAATTTCCTTTACCTTTTATTTTTATGCATTCTATCTTTAATACATCGCCGCCAACGCTTGTCCAAGCCAGCCCGTTTACTATTCCTATTTGATCTTTTTTTTCAACTTCATCTATTTCATAGACTTTTTTTTCTACGAATTCGTCCAAATTTTTAAGTGTAATATTTACTTTTTGTGTTTCATTTTTTAAAATTTTAATTGCGCTTTTTCTAAAAATTGAAGCAATCAGACGTCTTAAATTTCTTACTCCGCTTTCTCTTGTATATTCTTCAATGAGCTTTTTTAAAGCCGTTTTAGTTATTGAAATTTCAGTATTTTTTAAGCCGTGTTTTTCAAGCTCTTGAGGCAAAAGATAATTTTTAGCGATTTGAAATTTCTCTTGCGGTGTATAAGAATTTAATGCTATAAATTCCATTCTATCACGCAACGGTGCCGGAATTTGTGAAATATCGTTTGCTGTTGCTATAAAAATTACTTCACTAAGATCGATATCAAAATTTACGTAATAATCTCTAAAAGCGTGATTTTGCTCAGGATCTAAAATTTCAAGCAGAACAGCCGTAGGGTCGCCTTTATAAGAGTTTGCAATTTTATCAATCTCATCAAAAACGATAACCGGATTCATCTGTTTTGCATTTATAAGTCCTTGAACCACTCTTCCAGGCATTGCTCCTACATATGTTCTTCTATGACCTCTTAATTCATTTACATCTTCAAGTCCTCCAAGAGCAATGCGGACAAGTTTGCGTTTTAGAGCTGTCGCGATAGAATTTGCAAGACTTGTTTTGCCGACTCCGGGAGGTCCGTAAAAACATAAAATCGCGCCGTTGTTTTTCTTGTCGTTTATGCCTCGTTTTTCAAGCAGCTCTCTTATGGCAAAATACTCTTCTATTCGCTCTTTTGGCTTTGTTAGTGCGTAATGATCCTTGTTTAACTGATGACTTACCTGTTTGATAGATAATTTTTCTTTTGAAACGTTTTCAAACGGAATTTCCAAAACCCAGTCCAAGTAGCTTTGCACTACGCTTGCATCGGCGGAATCAGGATGAAGTCTTGAAAATTTATCAATTTGTTTTTTAATCTCTTTTTTACCGTCTTCACTTAAAAATTGTTTTTTCTTTTCAAATTTTTCACGATATTCTTTAATTTCGTTTTCACGGTCGTTTTCATTACCAAGCTCTCGTTGAATTTCTTTTAACTGCTCTTTTAAAAAATATTCTTTATTGTTTTTATCTATTTTGCTGTGAACTTTACTTCTTATATCTTTTTCAAGGCGATTTATTTCTATTTCACCGTTAATCAGATCGATTAAATTCAAAACTTTTTTTTCTAAATTTTTTTCAGTGAAAAACTTAAAAGCAAGCTCTTTTTTTATTTTTATCGTGCTTAATATAAAATCGCTTACTCTGCTTAAATCGTCGTTTTCTTCAATTGCTTTTAATGCGTCGGAAGAAAAAACATTTGAGCTGTTTGCAAGAATTTTTATTTTTTCTTTTAATACGCTGCTTAGCGCTTCTATACGTTTTGGAGTAGGAATTTCTTCTTCAAAAATTTCAATGTCGGCTAAAAGCGGTTCGGTTGAAATTCTTTTTGTAATACGAGCTTTTGCCAAGCCTTGAAATAAAATTTTGATTTTACCATCAGGCATGGAAACTTTTCTCATTATATTTCCGATTATGCCGATATCATAAAAGCTGTCGAAATTTCTACTGCCACTGAAATCCGGTTTATTTACCGTAAGTAAAACCATTGAATTGTTTTGTGCGGCTAAATTCGCCGATTTTATGTTACTTTCGTCTGCTAAAAAAAGCGGAATAATCATAAATGGATATAAAATTTCATCGTCAAATACAATAATAGGTAACTTTTCGTGTACTTCGCTCATTTAATGTCCTTATTCAAAAATCACGCGGTACCATGGAGATTCCGGCTTTATTGTATCGGTTCCGGCTACCGGTGAAGTTTCGATTCTTTCTTTGTAAATTTGAGCTGATTCATCTCTTCCTGTTTTTTCATATAAATTTTTAATACTTTTATTTAACTCATTCTCAGCTAAACGAAATTTTATAAGCATAGTTTCCAAAAGCGGTTTGTATTTGGTATCAGGATATTGCATTAAAAAATTTTGAATTTCCACTATTGAGATTTGAACCAATTTTTGATTTCTATTCGGTTTGTTGAATGAGTCGAAATTAGACTTTATTTTTAGAAATTTAGCATATTGAATTTTATCATCCGTGCCGTATCTTCTTATATATTCGTCAAGATATGTGTTTGCCAACGTATAATCTTCTTCCATCGTGTGAGCTTGAGCCAATATTAAAGTCATACTTTCAAGTAAAGGAGAGCCGATATGTTCGCTTGAAAATGAAACATAATGCTCATCGGCGGCTTTCAGATTTGAATCTTTTATATCTTTTATAATCAGATTAAACCATGCTTGTGGAGCAAGATTGTAAATTTCATCGCCTTTTTTTGCGCTGCATCCGCTTATAACGGCAATAAAAACTGCAAAAATAAGAAATTTTTTCATAATTTTTCCTTGTTTTTAATTTTTTAATCTTTGATTTTATAATATTTAATTTAATAAACAACTACAAAATTTGTTATTTTATTATGAAATCGCTAAAATATTCTAAAAATTTTGGGGGATTTATGAAAATTTATATACTTGGAAATGGCGCAATGGCGAGCGCTATGGCATATGGAATGAAAAATAAATATGAAATAATAATTGTCGGCAGAAATTCAGAAAAACTTTCATCTTTACGCAAAGCCGGTTTTAAATGCGAAATTTACGGAGAAAAATATGATATAAGCGGCAAAATTATAATTTTAGCTTTTAAGCCTTATGCTCTTAGTCAAATGAGTAAAATTTTAAGCGGAAAAGCTGAAATTTTAATAAGCGTAATGGCTGGAATAACTTTAAATGATTTAAAAATTTTAAAATCTGATATAAGCGTTGTTTGCATGCCGAATATCGCTGCTAAATACGGCTCTTCAACAACACCTTATTTTTCAGATTCCAATGATTTGCGAATTGATGAAATTTTAGGAAGTTTCGGCGGTTGCGTCAGGCTTGAAAATGAAAAGGATTTAAACGCTGCAGGCGTGCTTTCAGGTTGTGTTCCTGCATATTTGGCGCTTGTAGCGGAAGCTCTTGCTAATGGCGGCGTAAAAGAAGGACTTAAAAAAGAAATTTCTCAAAATTTGGTAAATAAAGTTTTTGAAAGTTCAGCAAAACTTTTGGAAAATTTTCATCCGGCACTCTTAAAAGAGCAGGTTTGTTCTCCTGGCGGAACTACGATTAAAGGGATTTTCGAGCTTGAAAAATTTAAAGTAAGAGCTGCTTTTATGGACGCTGTTGAAGCAAGCTGTTCTAAAAATAGCACAAAATTTTAAATTTCAGTTAAAAAATAGTATAATAGCAAAGTTATCTAAAAAGTTTAGATAAAATTTTAAAACTAAGGAAACGGTAATGAGAAAAGCTTTTACGATGATTGAGCTTATTTTAACCATTGTTATTTTAGCGATTGCTACAATGGCGATACCGAATATGATTGCTCAAACGGCAGAACTTAATACTTTTGCTTTAAAGCAGGAGCTTGCGCTGAATGCCAAAACTGTAATGTCACAGATTGTTAAATTTCCGTGGGATACTTCAGCAGACATATGCGAAGTAACAAATAAAAGTATAGGAAGTGTTGATTATTCTATAAGACACAATGTCGCAGCACCTGTAGACAATAATGCAAGTAAGCTGGATGGTATAGTAGAATTTGATCCGGTTAAAAATAAAAATGATGCAAATTTTAAAAAATATGAGAATAATACAATGAAAAATATGAATGATTTTGATAAGTTGTATTGGGAATTTGACAATACTGTAACAGACAACACATCAAGAGGAGATTTTATATTGCATACCAAAGTTTATTCTCAAATTTGCTACGTAGCAAATCCTTTTGATGAAAATTGTGTAAAAGATAGCACAAATATTAAAAAAATAACCGTTACGGCTGTGGATCAAAACGATCCTAACAACTATGTAAAAATAAGATATTATGCTTTTAATATCGGTTTTACTGATAAATAGGCGGTGCGAATAATGAAAAAAGCTTTTACACTTATAGAACTTATTTTTGTTATAGTTTTGTTATCTATCATTTCTATGTTTGGAGCTGATTTATATGTAAAGATTTATAATTCATACACAAATAATAGAGCTACAAGCGATTTGGAAGGCGAAACTGAAAGAACGCTCAATATCATTACATCTCTTCTTAGAGATAGAGTAAAAAAAACTGTTATAGGTAGAGCGACAGATAATGGAGAACACCCTGACGGAGATTTTGTTTATTTAGATCAAGTACAGGAAGAACACGATGTGCTTGAATGGATAGGCAAAAGCACGGAAACTCAATATATCGGTTCTGCTAATAAAGGTTTATTAGGATGGAGCGGCTTCGATATAAAAATGATTGTGCCGTCAGGTGATTTTGTGATACAAAGTCCGGGCAGCAGTTTAAAAAATGCAGAGAGTATATTAAATTCACTTAATGCCGGCACTAAGAGTTTTGGAATTATTTTTAATGATGCTGAAGTAGATGCAAACTCTTTCGGATATGATCATAAAACATATAATCATACAAATATAGGAACAGTAAGCATTACAGGTAATGACACAATGCAAATTAGCGGATTAGCATCTAGAAACAAAAATAGATACTTTTTAGTTCATACCGCTTATGCCATTGTACCTGTTCTAGATAATAATGCTGCAAATGTCAGTGTCAGTGTAGATGGAGGCAAGAAGATAAAAAGCAATACTTATAATTTATTGTTGTATTATGATTTTCAACCGTGGGAAGGTGAAAAATATGAAAATGGCAAAAGTGTAATACTTGCCAAAAATGTTACTATGTTTAGATTTACATATGACAACAATTCGGTTGCAGTCAAACTTTGTATGAGAGATAATAATAGAAATTTTGATGCTGAAAAACTTGATTTTATAGTATGCAAATCACAGGTGGTGGAATGATGAAAAAAGGATTTAGTTTAATAGCGGCAATATTTTTTATAATATTGATTTCAACAATAGCTTTGACTTCGCTTTCTATTGCGACTATGAGCGCTAGAGAAGCACCTAATATTTTGTTGAATCAACAAGCGGAACTTTTAGCAAGAAGTGCTACAGAGTATGCTATAATGAACATTCAACAAAACGATTATAATAAAGATTGCCCTGACAGCGTAAAAGAAATTAATTTAAATTACCCAAGTAAAAGTCCTATATTTAATGTAAAAGTGCAAATTTATTATTTAAACAGTGCATTGCCTTGCGGTAAAAATGTTATCAGCTCTACCGCATTAACAGATAATGATAAATTCGCTTCCATAATAGATGTTCATGTAGATTCTGTAGGAAATATAGGTTCCGCACCTATAAAATTTTCTCGTAGAACATTACAAATCCCATGATAAAGGAGAAACAATGAATTTAAGCATAACAGGAAAACAATTTGAACTAACAGATAGTATCAAAAACTATGTAGAAAGTGCATTTGAAAATTTAAATAAATACGGACTTGATATAATTTCAGGTCGTTGTGTTATTTCAGCTGATGAACGAAACGGCAAAAAAGGTTTTATTGTTGATTTTCTAATAAATCTTGCTAAAAAAGATACAATTGTAATTAGGCACAAAGATAAAGATCTTTATGTGGCTATTGACAGTATAACTAATCGTGCAAGCAAAATTTTGCGCCGAACACATGATAAAAATACAACTCATAAAAACAAAGATGATAAAAAACAAAATGCACTTGATGAAATTTTAAAAAACAATGAAGCGGTTGAGTCTGTTGAGGTCGATGAAATTATTCCGACCGAATTGGAACTTTATAAGCCGCTTGAAATAGATGAAGCGCTTGAAAAACTTAAATCAAGTAGTGATCAATTTTTAGTTTTTAATGATATTGATGCGAAAATGCGCGTAATTTATAAACGTAAAGATGGTAAATTCGGACTTTTTTAAAATTTACAACCGCGATTAATTCATTCGCGGTTGTTTATTTAAAAGATAATTTAAATTTTTTAATTAGAAAATATTGATTTTAAAAAAATACTATTAAAAATAATAATTTTGCTAAAGCAAAATGCAAGTAATAAAATTTTACAAAATTTAAATCTATTTTTAAGAAAATTTAGCTAAAATTGCCATTTACTAAAATTTATAAGGACAAAAATTGTTTGAAACTATTAGCGAATCTTTTAGAGCTGCTGTAAATAAACTTCGTATGATTGATGACGAAAAAGCTTTAAAAAATGCACTCAACACTCTTAAAAAAGCACTTTTAAAAGCGGATGTACATCATAAAGTAACAAAAGATTTTTTAACATTAGTAGAAAACGATATGAAATCCGGCGTGGTTGGTCAAAAACAATTTTTGGATTCAATAAAAAATAATCTCACCACAGTCCTTACAGCTCCTGGGAATCAAGGTTTTGTGTTTGCATCTCAAAATCCTACAGTAGTACTTATGGCTGGACTTCAAGGTAGCGGAAAGACTACAACTACAGTTAAACTTGCAAATTATTTAAAACTTCGCAAAAAAAAGGTATTAATAGCAGCTTGTGATTTACAAAGATTAGCTGCTGTAGAGCAACTTCGTCAACTTTGTGAAGCAAATGAAATTGAACTTTTTTATATAGAAAATGAAAAAAATCCTAAAAAAGTAGCAAAAGAAGCTATCTCAAAAGCAAAAAAAGGTCTTTATGATGTGCTTTTAATAGATACTGCTGGAAGGCTTGCTATTGATGAAGAGCTTATGGAGGAGCTGGAAGAAATTAAAAAAATCAGCAATCCTGATGAAATTTTTTATGTAGCTGATGCTATGAGCGGACAAGATGGTGTCAGAAGCGCTGCAAATTTTAATGAAAAGCTTGGAATTTCAGGCGTAATCTTATCAAAATTTGATGCAGATACAAAAGGCGGGGTAGCTCTTGGTATAGCTAAACAATTAAATATTCCGCTTAGATTTATTGGTACCGGTGAAAAGATTGCAGATTTTGAAGGTTTTATACCTGAGCGTATAGTCAGCCGAATAATGGGCGAAGGCGATTTGGCTACTTTAGTCGAAAAAACCAGTGCTGTTTTTGATGAAAAAGATGTAAAAAAAATCGGTAAAAAAATTCGCAAAGGAAATTTTAATTTTAATGATTTTATAAATCAACTTGAAAGTGTTAAAAAACTTGGCAACATGAAAAATCTTATCGGCATGATTCCCGGAATGAATGGAATCGCTAATCAAATAAAAGATATGGATCTTGAAAATTCAAAAGAAATAATTCATATAAAAGCAATGATAAATTCTATGACGCCGGATGAGCGTGAAGATCCGAACCTTTTAAATAACGCTAGAAAAAGAAGAATTGCAAGTGGCGCCGGACTTTCGCAAGTTGAGGTTAATAAATTTTTGAAGCAATTTTTAAATGCAAGCAAAATTGCAAAAAGATTTAGTGGAAAAGGCGGAATGCAAAATCTCTCAGCAATGCTTCATAAACAAAACTTCCCAAGATAGGGAGTTTTAAAATGCTCATTGTGGTGAGTATTTTAAAACCAAAAATTTTAAGGAGAAAAATATGGCAACAGTCGTTAGACTAACAAGAATAGGACGTAAAAAAAGTCCATTTTATCGCATTGTCGTTACAGACAGTAGAAAAAGACGAGATAGTGGATTTATAGAAACCATCGGATATTATAATCCAAGAATGGAAGAAGAACTTAAATTTGATGCTGACCGTCTTGCATATTGGAAAAAAGTCGGAGCAAAAGTAAGCGATAGAGTAGCAAAAATTACAAGTAAATAGTTATGGTTGAAGATTTTTTAAAACAATATGCAATGCTGATTGCAGATCATCCTGAAAAAGTGCGAACAGAACTTATTAAAAATAGCGATCATACGGAAATTGTGATTTTTGCGGATAAATTTGATACCGGCAAACTGATAGGTAAAAACGGCAGAATGATAAATGCAATCAAAACTGTGATAATCGGATATAAAGCCAAAGATCCGGTTACTTACAAAATTACAGTTAAAGCAGCTGATGCTTAAAGACGATATGCTTGAGGTTGCACTTTTAGGTAAAACGATTGGCCTAAAAGGTGCAATAAAGCTTCATAATAGAAGCGATTTTCCTTCACAATTCAAAAAAGGTGCGAAATTTTATTTAACGGATGGGGAAATTTTAGAAATTTTAAGTTTTAATAAAACAAATTTCGTTGCCGTATTTAAAGACTATGAAAATATTGAATGCGCCGCTAAATTGACAAATAAAATTTTATATCAAAGCAAAGAAATTACTAAAAAAACATGTAAACTTGGAAAAGATGAATTTTTCTATTTTGAAATTTTAGGGTTGGAAGTATTTGAAAATGAAGAAAAATTAGGCAAAGTAGCTGATATTTTTGAGGCCGGAAATTTTGTATTTGAGATTGCGACCGATGAAAAATTAATTAAAAAAGGTTTTCCTAAAATATTTTATTTGCCATATACCGATCATTTTATAGATAAAATTTCTATTGAAGAGGGCAAAATTTTTAGTCGTTTCGGTTTTGAAATTTTGCAAAATTCGTGAATTTTATATTTATCACACTTTTTGAAAATTTAATTCGTCCATACTTTGATGATTCAATTTTAGGCCGTGCATTAAAAAACGAAAAGATAAAAATATATTTTTTTAATCCGCGCGATTTTACAGCAAATAAATATAAAAAAGTAGATAGCTATATGATAGGCGGAGGTGCAGGACTTTTAATAAATACTGAACCTTTAGCTGAAACAATAAAAGCCGTGCTGGAAAATTTTAATGAAGTAAGATTTATTTTCCCGACACCTGCTGCTAAAAAATTTACGCAAAATGACGCAAAAAGGCTTTCTAAATATAAAAATTTATGTTTTATCTGTGGAAGATATGAAGGTATTGACGAGCGCATTGTAGAAAAATATGTAAATGAAGTTTTTTGCTTGGGAGATTTTATTTTAACAGGCGGCGAACTTGCAGCTATGTGCTTTACGGATGCAATAGCACGTAATATAAAAGGCGTGCTTGGAAATGAAAAATCACTTGACGAGGAAAGTTTTGAAAATTTACTTTTGGAAGCACCTGAATTTACTAAACCTGATATTTTTGAAAATTTATCAATAAATTCAGAGTTTTTAAAGGGAAATCATAATAAAATACAAGTTTTAAAAAATCAAATGGCGAACTCGAAAACAAGATTCTTCCGCCCGGATATGTTCCACAAAGTCATCGCCAAAAAAGGAAAAAAATGAGAAATAAATATATAGAAGCTTTTGAAAATGCTCAAATTTCAAATAAAAATGTCCCTGATTTTCGTGCCGGCGATACTTTAAAACTTGCTATTCGTATAAAAGAAGGTGAAAAAACCAGAATTCAAAATTTTGAAGGAATTTGTATTGCAAGACGCGGTAGCGGCGTTGGTGAAACTTTTATCGTTAGAAAAATCGGTGCAAATGGCATTGGTGTAGAGAGAATTTTTCCAATTTATAGTGAAAGTTTGGAAAATATTGAGGTTTTAAGAAAAGGCAATGTTAGACGCTCAAAATTATTCTATCTACGTGATCGTCGCGGTAAAGCTGCAAAAATTAAAGAACTACGAAAGTAATTTAATACAATTTCCGCAAATATATGCGGAAACTACCTTTTTATATTTTTTAAATCCTCAATAGATAATTTTAGTTCACTGTTTTTTAAATAAAAAAATAAATCATAGTTGAAATTTGCTGATTAGTTAAAAATCGAAGCGATGACTTAAAAAATGAAGTGTAATTTAAGATTGTTAAAACTGTAAAAGTGAAAGAGATTAAAAATCATAGTTTTTAAAATGTATATTAAAAAATTTTAATTAATTTAGAAATTTCGGATGTCATAGTTGTGAATATAAACGCAAAAAGTTTAAAAAACGTGAAAGAAATTTTGTATCATTGTAATATTTAATTAAATATTACAAATTCCGCATTTGGCAGTAAATTTTATAAATAGTAAATTATTTTATTCAGTGTAATTTTCTAATTTTTATTTATTTTGTTAAAAATAAAGTACTGAAAAGGCGTAATGTTTTATTCTGATAAAAAATACATAATGACAAAAACAGACCATGCAAAAAAATAAGATTGGAACGTATAAAAATTTTATAAATAGCTTTTTAGTCACTTTATGATTGAAACGGCTTTAAGCAAAAAAAATATAACTTTTTACAAAAAGTTGAATTAATATAAAAAGCTGCAAATTACATAGTAAAATTTAAGATAAAAAATTTATAAAATTTAATAAAAACTTATTATAATCAACATAAAAATCTTTTTAAATATTCATATGTATTTAAAATAGCACAAAATAGATTTTGCATTAAAAAATTTAATTTTTACCATAAATACAAAAAACTATTTTGATATTTAAAATTTCACACATTACGGCAGCTAAAAATGCATTGAAAGTTTGTTAAGCAAGAGTTTTTAATTAAAAAAGTATAAAATTTAGCATTACCGCGTATAAAAACTTTCTGCGTTTAAGTTTGATATATTTTAAAATAAAATCAAAAACAATAGTAAAAAAATTAAAATTTAACTCAATATTAAAAAAATAAAATAAAATAAAAATCTTTCCAAAAACAAATCACCTTAAAACTAACTTTATTTTTCAAAAAAAAAAGAGTTACACGTACGTATTTTTAAAAAAAATTATATTTCGGTTTTAAATTTTTTCCTTTTTGTTATAATATCCAAAAAATTTTTAAGGAATATCTATGAAATTTAGAATTTATTATGAAGATACCGATGCGCAAGGAATAGTATATCATTCAAATTACTTTAAATTTTGTGAAAGGGCAAGAAGTGAAGCTTTTATAAAATCAGGTATTGATATTTTTTCAAGCAGGGCTTATTTTGTAGTAAATAAAATAGAGGCTAAATTTATCAAATCAGCTGTTTTTGGAGATATGATTGAAATTAAAACATGTGTCGATTCTATAAAAAAAGCAAGCGCTGTAATCAGACAGGATATTTATAAGGTACAAAATTTAAAAGGAGAAAACATAAATGAACTAATATTCAGTGCGTTTATAAATGTTGTATATATGAAAGATAAAAAGCCTTCAAAATTTGATGAAAATGTGCTTAATTTCTTAAAAAGTTTTTAATGGAATTGTAGGTTTAAAAATTTATATAATACGTGACGAATTATATAGGGCGCGAACGCCCTACAATGTTTAAATTTTAAAAAATTCGTTTATCGACCGGAAATGCCGAATCGTTAGGCATTACGGTTTTATTCGTGTTAATTAAATTTACGGTTTTGCTGTCTTTTAAAGAAAAACCGCCGCCAAGCGCTTTATATAAAGCAACTTCGCTTGCATATCTTTCATAATTCGCCATGCTTAGATTGAGTTTGGCGCTAAGCAAATTTCTTTCACTGTCAAGAAGCTCTATATGATCGCTGTATCCGCTATCATAACGAAGTTTTGCCGCGTTATAAACTTGTTGTTGTGTGGCAAGTAGATCTTTTAAAGTTTTTGTTCTAATATCCGAGTTTTTTACGCTTACAAGTGCATCTCTTACATCACCGAATGCTGTTTTTAAAGTTTTATCGTAATTTATAAAACTTGCATTTTGATCAAGATTTGCCAAATCTATTCGTTTTTTTGTTCTTCCAAAATCCAAAAGCGGTCCTACAAGTGAGCCGCCGATGTTCCACGAACTTGCATTATTTACAAAAAGTCTATCAAACTCGGTGCTTGCAAAACCGAAAGCTCCTGTTAAAGAAAAACTTGGAAAATAATTCGCTTTTTGAGCGCCAACTAAGAAATTTGTTGCCTTCAAACGCTCCAAAGCACTTGCAACATCAGCACGATGTAAAAGCAAATCACTTGGAATTCCTGCCGGAATTTCAGGTAAAGTAGGGAATGTTTGGCTTGCTTTAATGTTATTGTGTAAAATTTCATCATAATTTTTACCTGTCATTATAGAAAGTGCAGTGTTTGTAGCATTTATTTGCGTTTTGGTCGCTATCAGACTCGCCGCAGCACTTTGGACTTGAGCTTTTGATTGATAATATACGATATTGTTTATTGCTCCTGCTTTTAACTGATTTGCTCTGAAATTTGCCATTTGCTCATATGCTGCAAGAGTTTGCGTTAAAATTTTCTCCTGCTCTTTTAAACTTAAAAATTTAAAATACAAATTTGCTACGCTACTTGCTATACTAAGGCGCGCATTGTCATAATCATAAACGGTAGCTTTAAAATTTGAACCAGCCGCATCTACACTGTTTCGCACTTTTCCCCATAAATCAAGCTCGTAATTAAGTCCTGCTCCTATTTGATAAATATTTGCATGATTTGAATCTGGAGCTTGTGGAAAATTATTTTGTCTTACAGCTGAGCCGCTAAGAGTAAAATTCGGCAAAAATTCTAATTTTGAAAGTCCAAGAGAAACTCTTGCGTATTCGATATTATTTAATGCTAAAGCCAAATCGGAATTATTTTTTAGCGCCGAATCCACAAGCATATTTAAATTTTCATCATTAAAATTTTTCCACCAAAAATCATTTATATTGCTGCTATTAAAATCAGCTTTAAAATTTGCCGAAATTTGCGGCGTTTCAGGTTTAAAATTGCATCCTGCGAATAAAATCGCCGTAATACAAAAAGCTAAAATTTTACGCATTTTCTTCCCTCCTGATTTTTCTTATTCTTTTTATTTCTTTTGTGCGTGACAATTTTGCTTGCCAATTATTGAAAGTTTCAAGCAAATAGAAAAATAACGGCACAAAGAAAATAGCGATTGTAGAAGCCGCTATCATTCCGCCGATTACTCCGGTTCCAAGAGAGTGTCTTGATGCAGAACCGGCTCCTGAGCTTATTACCATCGGTAAAACGCCGAATGCAAATGCCAAAGATGTCATTACAATCGGACGAAAACGAAGTCTTGCAGCCGCTATTGAAGCTTCTATTATATTTTTGCCTTTTTTGTGCTCCGTCATCGCAAATTCTACGATTAATATAGCATTTTTTGCTCCAAGTCCGATAAGTAAGATTAATCCTATTTGAAAATAGATGTCATTAGTAAGCCCACGTAAATATGTAAATAAAATCGCACCGAATACCGAAAACGGCACAGCTGTCATAACGGCAGCCGGCATCAGCCATCTTTCATATTGAGCCGCTAAAATCAAATAAACGAAAATTAGACCGAAAATAAATGCTGTAGCACCTTTACCGCTTGATTGCACCTCTTGATAAGAAGTTCCGGACCATCCAAGAGTGTATTCGTTAGGAAATTCTTCTTTGAAAACTTGCGCAATTGCATCAATTGCTTGACCTGAAGTATAGCCTTCTGCAGGATCTCCCATAATTTTTGCGGCAGGAAAGCCGTTAAATCTATTTACAGTATCAGGTCCAAGAGTATTTTCAAGTTTTATTAAAGAATTTACAGGAATTGATTTTCCATCATTGCTTTTTACAAAAATCGCACGTAAATCATCAACCGAATTTCTGTATTCACCGGCAGCTTTTACATTTACCTTAAATGTTTTTCCAAGAAAGTTAAAGTCATTTACATAATATTGTCCAAGCACTGTATTTATTGTCATATATAAATTTTTAATATTTACATTAAGCATTTTTGCTTTTTGAGTATTTACTATAAGTTTATATTGCGGGAAATTTGTATCAAGCGTAGTTCGCACGCGTACCAAATCGCCTCTTGCGTTTGCTTTAGCAGCTACTACTTTCATATCTTTTTCTATTTCGGCGAAACTTTTTCCGGTTGTGTTTTGAGCGAAAAGCTCGAAACCGCCTGTTAAAGAAAGTCCATTTATTGGTGGTGGATTTAATACAAATGTAGTTGAATTTCTATCTTGCGAAAATAAAATATTATATTTTTTATTTATAGCAAAACTGCTTTGATCTTTTTCTTTTCTTTCGCTCCAATCTTTAAATTTTAAGAATATTACTGTTGCATTTTCTCTAAGTCCTCCGGCAAACAGATCATATCCCATCATAGCGCCAACTGCATCTATAAGCGGATTTTTCAGAAGTTCGTCGCTTTGTTTTTTTATGACATTTTCCGTTCTTGTGATTGTAGAAGCGGGCGGTAGTTGGCTTACCGCAATTGATACACCTTTATCTTCTTCCGGTACAAGGCTTGCCGGCACCATTGTAAAAAGTCGCCAAGTGCAAAAACACAAAATTGCAACTACAATTAAAGAAGGAATTATGTGTTTTAATATTTTTGCCACACCTGCTGCATAAATATTTGTGCTGATATCAAAAATTTTATTGAACCATTGTGAAATTTTTGGTTTTTTGGCCATATCGCGTCTTAAAAATTTTGCACAAAGTGCTGGAGTTAAAGTAAGTGCTACAATACCTGAGATACAAACAGAAATAACAAGAGTTAGCGCAAATTGTCTTTGTATTATTCCTACAAAGCCCTCGATAAAACTTGCAGGCAAGAAAACGGCACACAAAACCAAAACTATTGAAATAATAGGCGCCATAATTTCTTCCATTGCCTTTTCTGTAGCTTCTATAACGCTGATATTAGGATTTTCTTCCAAGTTCCGTTCTACGTTTTCCACAACTATAATTGCATCATCGACAACTATACCGATAGCTAATATCATTGCGAAAAGCGTTATTAAATTCACCGAAAATCCGACTGCATAAATTCCTGCAAATGTTCCGATGATAGAAACCGGAATTGCTATCATCGGTATTATTGTAGAGCGCAAATTTCCTAAAAAAAGATACATAATGATTAGCACTAAAACCAAAGCCTCAATAAAAGTCTGGAAAATTTCTTTCATTGAGACTTTTACGAAATCGGTAGTGTTGTAATTTACATTATAAGTTAAATTTCCAGGAAAATTTTTAGATAATTCTTCAATACGTTTATTTACCGCATCAGCTGTAGCAATTGCGTTGCCGTCCGTTTGCATAAATACTAACATAGGCATCATATAATGTCCGTTTATTAAGTTATTTGACATGTAATTTTCACTTCCAAGTTCTACATTAGCCACATCTTTTAGTTTTAGAGCAGAACCGTTCGGTAAAGATTTTATTATGATATTTTCAAAATCAGATACTTTTACAAGTCTTCCTTCCGTCCTTATTGAAAAAACGTATGCGCTATTACTGTTTTCAGGTAATTCGCCTATTTTACCTACTGAGTATTGTGTATTTTGTTCGCTTATAGCGTTTATTACATCGGATGTTGTAATATCATATTTATTTAGTAAATCAGGTTTTATCCAAACGCGCATAGAGTATTTTTTGTCTCCTACTATAAAAGCCTCACCTACACCGTTTACGCGTTTTATTTCGTCCACTACATTTATAGTTAAGTAGTTACTGAGATCTATAATATCCATTTGACCGCTCGGATCATAAAAACTGATAACTTCAAGTATTGAATCGCTTCTTTCAAAAACGCTAATTCCTTGCCTTGTAACATTATCAGGTAAAAGTTTGCTAGCAAGATTTACGCGGTTATTTACGTTTACTTGTGCTATTTGCGGAGAAGTGCCGGTTTTAAAATAAATACTAAGTCTCATCGTTCCTGCCGAACTTGAAGTGCTTTGCATATATATCATATCTTCTACGCCGTTCAGTGCATCTTCAAGCGGCGCAGCAACGGTTTCAGCTATAGTTTGAGCATCAGCTCCAGGATATGAAGCGAATACATTTATTTGAGGAGGAGTAAGATTCGGATATTCTTCTATCGGCAAGCCGCGTAAACTTACAAGTCCTGCAAGTGTTATTATAATAGAAATAACGCAGGCAAAAACAGGTCTGTGTATGAAAAATTTTGAAAACATTATTTATTACCTTCAACAATCTTAACAGGAACGCCAACTCCAAGTTTAGCAAAGTTGTCTATTATGATTTTATCATTATCGGCAAGTCCTTCATAAATTACTGACCAGCCGTTATTTTGAGATTGTACTTTTATATTTTTACGTGTCGCTTTATTGTCTTGAACTACATATACAAACATTGTAGTAGCATCTTGTTGTACTGCATATTGTGGAATTTTAAAGCCATTTTTTTGATATAGTCCGCTCATTACAACCTTTGCAAATGCTCCTGGTAAAATTTCAAAATTAGGATTTGCAAATACGGCTTTAGCATCAACCGAACCTGTGCCGTCATTTATAACTTTATCTATAAAACTAACTGTTCCGTTATAATCTTTGTTATTTAATTTAAGCGTTATAGGTGCGCCTTTTTGTTCCCATTCGCCACTATTTAATTTTTCATTTATACTTAAAGTATCAACTTCTGAAATCGCAAAATCAGCATTAATCGGATCCAGTTTTGTAAGTCTTACAAGTTTTGAATCGCTAAGTGAAATATAAGCACCAATGTCTTTGTAAGGATCGCCAGTTACACCATCAAAAGGTGCAATTATTTTTGTGTATCCAAGATCTATTTTGGCATTTGCCAAATCCGCTTTCGCTATACCGTAATTTGCAATCGCCGAATCATACTCTTTTTTACTTATCGTATTACTTTTATGAAGCATTAAAGCACGTTTATAATCAAATTCCGCTTGTTTAAATCTTGCGTTTGCGCTGTCGAAAGCCGCTTGATATTTTTCAGGGTCTATCACAAAAAGTTCATCACCTTCTTTTACAAAATCTCCGGCTTTAAAATTTTGTTTTAAAAGAGTTCCAGGTACTTTTGCTATGATATCAACGTTTTGTTCGCTGACAATCTTTGCCGGAAATTCAAAATTTATCGGAATTGCACCCATTTTGGCTACAAAAATTCCAACCGGGACGGCTTGTTTTTCTCGTTGTGCAGTTTGTTTTTCGTCGCCGCAACCGCTTATTAGCGCAAAAATTAGGGCGCAAAGTGAAATTTTCAATATTTTGTTCATATAAAGAACCTTTCTAAAAATAATTTTTAATTTTAAAATTTTGTAATTATAATTACAAAAATTCGCTTGATTTTATAAAAAAATGTTAAATTTGTCAATAAAATTTACGCTTTAAAAGTTTATTTTTAAATGCCCATTTAAAAATAAATCAACTATTTCTTGTATTTGTTCCGTCTGTTTTGTTTTATCGATTTTTTCTCCGAAAAACATAGCGTTACAAAAATACGGCTCTCTTAGCATAAAGCAGAAAAAAACACCAAGTTTGTGGTGATTTTTGCATTTAAATTTATCTATATTTTTTAAAAAAAAGTCATCTAAAATTTCATTTACTCCTATAAGCCCATTTTTCAAAAATATTCTTCCATGCGGCGTAATATTGTCGCGCAAAATGTCCGAAAGCATGAGACGATAGAATTTTATAATTTTTGGATTAAACATTATATTTAAATAAATTTCTCCAAATTTTGTTAAATATTCACGTATATCGGTTGAATCGTTTAATTTTAATTTATCTTCAAATTTACGACGAAATATCTTGCTGTTTTCATCCATAACGGCTTTAAAGAAACTTTCTTTATTATCAAAATAATTATATATGGTAGATAAAGAACCGCCGCTTTTTTCTATTACTTCATTAAGACTCGTTGCTTCAAAGCCTTTTTCCAGAAAAACTTCCAAACCCGCTTTAATAATCTTTGAAAGTCTATCGACTGATTTTTTTGTTTTCGGTTTTGTGTTTTGCATATTTTCTCTCTAAAAATTTTGTAATCAGAATTACATATTATATAAATTTTGTAAATTTTGAATAAATGATTTTAAAAATTTAAAATTTTTAAAAGTTGAGTGTTATAGACTAAACATTTATGATAAAATTTTAATTAAACTATTGACAAAAAATGAAAATTTTCGTATAATTTCATCACTCAAATAAATAGAGTGCTAAAAAATTTTAATAAAAGGATGAAAGTATGAAATTTCAACCACTTGGAAAACGTGTTTTGATTGAACGCGAAGAAGAGAGCAACAAAACAGCTTCAGGCATTATTATTCCTGATAATGCTTCAAAAGAAAAACCATCAACCGGCAAAATAGTTGAAGTAGGGACAGAATGCGATTGTGTAAAAGCGGGCGATAAAGTAGCATTTGCGAAATATTCAGGCAGTGAGCTTACACTAGGCGATAAAAAATATCTTATTTTAAACTTGGAAGATGTTTTAGGAATTATTAAATAAATAAAGGATAAAGAATGGCAAAAGATATTATTTTTTCAGATGACGCTAGAAATAGACTTTATGATGGCGTAAAAAAATTAAACGATACAGTAAAAGTTACAATGGGACCAAGAGGTCGTAATGTTTTAATTCAAAAAAGTTTTGGCGCTCCGGCAATCACAAAAGACGGTGTGAGTGTGGCAAAAGAGGTTGAATTAAAAGATACAATAGAAAATATGGGCGCAGCTCTTGTTAAAGAAGTAGCAAACAAAACAAACGATCAAGCAGGTGACGGAACTACTACAGCTACAGTTTTAGCGCATGCTATTTTTAAAGAAGGTCTTAGAAATATAACAGCAGGTGCAAATCCAATTGAAGTAAAACGAGGAATGGATAAAATTTGCGCTGACGTCGTTGCTGAACTTAAGAAAATTTCAAAACCTGTAAAAGATAAAAAAGAGATAGCGCAAGTCGCAACTATTTCAGCAAATTCAGACGAAAGTATCGGTAAATTAATCGCAGATGCTATGGAAAAAGTAGGTAAAGATGGTGTAATCACTGTCGAAGAGGCAAAATCAATCAACGATGAATTGAATGTAGTTGAAGGAATGCAATTTGATAGAGGTTATTTAAGCCCATATTTCATCACTGATGCGGAAAAAATGCAAGTTGAATTAAATAGTCCGCTTGTTTTGCTATTTGATAAGAAAATCACAAATCTTAAAGATTTACTTCCTGTGTTGGAGCAAGTTCAAAAAACAGGCAAACCGCTTTTAATTATTGCTGAAGATATTGAAGGCGAGGCGCTTGCGACATTGGTTGTAAATAAACTTCGCGGCGTTTTAAATATTTCAGCTGTTAAAGCTCCGGGATTTGGTGATAGAAGAAAAGCAATGCTTGAAGATATTGCGATTTTGACAGGCGGAACAGTTATAAGCGAAGAGCTTGGTAGAACTCTTGAGAGTGCAAGTATTGCAGATCTTGGAAAAGCGGAAAGAATATTAATCGATAAAGATAATACTACAATCGTAAACGGCGCCGGTAAAAAAGATGATATAAAAGCAAGAGTAGATCAAATAAAAGCTCAAATTGCAGTTACATCAAGTGATTATGATAGAGAAAAACTTCAAGAAAGACTTGCAAAATTAAGTGGTGGTGTAGCGGTTATAAAAGTTGGCGCTGCGACTGAAACTGAAATGAAAGAGAAAAAAGATCGTGTAGATGATGCGCTTTCAGCTACAAAAGCAGCTGTAGAAGAGGGAATTGTAATTGGTGGCGGAGCAGCTTTAATTAAAGCCGGAAATGCAGTAAAAGAAAATCTGAAAGGCGATGAAAAAATCGGCGCTGATATTGTAAAAAGAGCGCTTTTTGCACCGCTTCGCCAAATTGCGGAAAATGCGGGATTTGACGCAGGCGTAATAGCAAATGCAGTAAGCATAAATAAAGAAAAAGCTTATGGATTTGATGCTGCATGCGGCGAGTTTGTAAATATGTTTGAAGCAGGAATAATCGATCCTGTAAAAGTTGAACGTGTTGCGCTTCAAAATGCCGTAAGCGTGGCAAGCTTACTTTTAACAACAGAAGCAACAGTAAGCGAAATCAAAGAAGATAAACCTGCAATGCCGCAAATGCCTGATATGGGTGGCGGTATGGGCGGAATGATGTAATTGAATCATTCTTTTTTTTAGTAGGCGTGGCACTTGCCACGCCTTTTTTATTTTATAAAAATATTTAAGTTAAAATTTATACAATATTTCTTGGAACTAAAATTTTGAGAGTTAAAAATAAGATAAGTTATATAAATACAAATTTAATAATTTCAATCAAAAATATAATAAATCAAAAATAAAATTTTATATTGTTTCATCTTTTGAAAAATTTTTTACCTACTTTAAAAACTTTAAAAAGTAACAGCGAATGGTATAAATTCAGTATATCGTTTTATGATGAAATAAATGCCGAAAAATCTACGATTATATAAATTTTCAGACTGTATTTTTGTGAAAAATAAAAATACAAAAGATAAATTTTTATAGCAAGATAACGTTATAAATGATTTTGTAAGAAAATATTAATTATGGTTTTTTATATATAATAATGACTAAATTTTTTACTTTTATATATTTCTGAAATTAGTTACAATGAAAGTGAAGTTCAAAATAAAATTTTTAAAGCTGTTCAAAAAGCAGATATTGTTTTTTATGCAACCGGCTTAAAATCATCTGAAAACGGAATAATGCAAAAAAGATAAAACAACTTCGACTTTCAAACTGATGTTTAAGCAGCATATAATAAAAGAATTAAAATAACGGATTAGTTTAAAAACAATAAACGATGATGAAAAAACGATGTTGCAAGATTTAGATAAAAAAATGTATGATTTTTTAGAAAAACACTACAAGTGGCATAAAGTTATAGCTGCTCTTAAGATTTTTTTAGCAGAAATTAAAATCACATTTTTGCAAAATAAAACAAGAAAAAATTTTAGTTTTTTAAGATATTTTCTTTGCTATAACTAAATTATAAAACTATGCTAACTTAAGCCAAGCTGTGCCCCGGATAATTTTTTTATCTGTAAGTTTTGCATTTACATCAAAATCATAATCTTTTTTAAGATGATGAAATTTATATCCTGTAATCTCTCCAAAAAGCGGCAAAGTTTTGGTATTTTTGTAGTGATTATTTATGATTTTTGAAATAAACTCAAGTTGTTCCTTTAGACTTTTAAAACAAAGTTCATCTTTATTAAAATAAACATACCTATATCCTTGCATAAGAGCGATTTTAAATATAGGTTCATTTTTTCTTTTAAAGTCAGTATCGATATAGATATAACTATTTTTATATTTTTGGAGCTCATCATTTAGTTTTTGTGCGTTTTCAAGCTCAGCGTTTATGTCAATTTTATAAATACTTGCCAACTTTAATACAAGCTCTTTTGAAGTATAAATGTAGTCATAATGTCCGTCTCGCAAAAACTTTGCCAAGCTTTTCGCATTTGCGACTTTATATATGGCTTGATGAAATTTATCCATATTTTTATAGTCTAGTAATTTAGCTAAATTTGAACTGTCTTTTAAATTTAAAAGAGTTTTTTGAAGTGTTTGAAATGTCATTTATTATCCTTTTTTGCCGATACATTTTTTGCTGAGATAAAATTTTAGTTATGTTTTATTAACAAATTTAAAATAATACTAAAAATACATTAAAATATTTAAATCAAAATTTATAAAATGAAATTTAACAAATGTAATCATGAAATACAAAAAAAGCTTTAAAATTTATCACGTATAGAACTGTTTCAAAGTGATGCTAAACAAAAGATAAAAGGACAATAATGAGCGCTTAAGATAATAGATTATGTTATAAATAAACAAAAAGGTTGAAGTAGAAATATAACAAAAATTCTATTAGTATAATTTTATATGTATTTATAGAATTTTATAGGTTTGTAGTAACGGATGAAATAGTAAAAATCGGCAGCATGGCAGATAAATATTTTTCAAGCTTTAAAATTTAAACATTGGGGAGATGCAAATTTGGCGAAAAAGAATTAAATGGCGTATTCGTTTTTAGGAATTGTAATTTAAATTTCTGATAGTATAAAAAAGATAAGAAATTTTACAAGTTATAGATAATGATGATTTTATATCAAATTTCTTTTCGCAATATGATAGTTTGGCTGTTTAGTTGCATAATATAACAAAGTTACAAAAGATATGAAAGAAAAAATGATAAGTTTATATCTCGGCAAAGAGATAGCAAAACAATAGAAGCTGAAATTTTAGAATAGGTTAAAATTTCAAAATCAGAAGTTTTTAAAGGCGAACATTTAAATTCGCCTTTTTATTTATTTATTTTTCACTATAGCATTTATTAATTCATATCCTACTTGAATGTGTTTATTCGACGGTAAATTCATAGCCAGTCTATTAAGTACATCGTTAAAATCATTAAATAAATAGTTTGCCAAACTTCCAGGATTCGGATTGATTTCATTTAGATAAACTTCATTATTTATAACAAAAAAGTCGCAACGAATAATCGCGCCGTCAAACTCACCGTAGTTATAAACTCGTCTAAATGCCTCTTTCATATTATCTTTTACGGATAAGCCTAGATTTGCTTCTTGAGGTTTTCCTGAGCGTGAAAAATCCATATATTTTTGAAAATAATCCAGAAATTTATCTTTTTGCGGTTCTTCAATGATAGAAAATTCTATCTCTCCGTCTATTTTGCAACCGGCAAGATTGTATTCTTTTACATCTTCTATATATGGTTCTATAATGGCGCTGCTGTCAAGTTCAAAAGCCGTATCGATAGCGTAACTTAATTCATTGTGATTTTTAACTATTTTTATGCCTATACTGCTTCCTAGGTGAGATGGTTTTACGATTAGAGGATATGGAATGCTAGGAAGAGTTGAGCTTTTAATAATTTGATATTCTATAGTTTTAATACCGGCGGCTTTAGCCAAGTTTTTGGTAAGCTCTTTATCATAGCTTATTACGCTTGCTTCCAGTCTTGGTCCTATAAAAGGAATATTGAAAAATTCCAGAAGTGAGGCTAATTTACCATCTTCTCCATCGCATCCGTGGATTACATTTATAAATACATCAGCTTCCACGCGTGTTTTTGAAAACATTCCGTTTATATAAAATCCATTGCTTGCTATTGTAAGCTCTTTTGCTTTTTTATATTCACCACTGCTGAAATAGTTTGCAATCATATTTTTCGGTTCTATCAAATAAAAGTTGCGATCCTGATCGCAAAAAACATAAGCGCATTCTTTTTTTATTACTTTTTTAAGCGAAATTGCGGAAACTATACTGATTTCATGTTCATAACTTTGACCACCGAAAATAATTCCAAATTTCATTTTTTCTCCTTTTCTATGCTAATTTTTTAAGTGCCTCTTTTATTAAATCGGCTGTATTTGTACTTTTGCAATTAAGTAAAATTTTATTGATTTTATCTCTTTTAAATCCTAAATTTTCAAGCGCGCTGATAGTTTCAATTTTATATTGTTCGCCGTCATTTGCAAGCTCTATTTTTGCGTCGCTTAATTCAGCTATTATTCTACGAGCTGTTTTTGGTCCGATTCCAGGAACCGTTGTAAGAGTTGCAGTGTCTCCGTTTATAATAGCTCTCAAAAAGTTATCGCTGTTTAAACTTGAACAAACAGCCATCGCCGTATTCGCACCGATACCGTTAAGTTTTATGAGCATTTCAAACATTCTTTTTTCTTTTTCATCTAGAAAGCCGTAAAGTAAATCAGCATCTTCGCGTAAAATTTGAGCTGTTAAAAGCTCTATTTTTTCACCTTTATTTATTTGTGCCGAACATCCAAGCGAAATGCTGATTCCATAGCTGACTCCGGTTACTGTTTTTAATACGCAAAAAGTAGGTTCTTTTTTTGTTATTATGCCTTCTACTGCAACTATCATTTATATTGCCTTTAAAATTTCATTTATTGCAAGATTTAACGCATCGTTTAATGCATTAAAAATAGTTTGATTTTGCGGGTTTTTCACAAAAACTTTTTTTGTTATTATAGCAGATTTGCGTGCGTTAAATGCGTTAAAAATTTCATACCCGAGCGTAACTACAGCTTCATCTTCATAAACTCCCAGGGTTATGATTTTTACTTTAAGGCGTAAATCATTTTCACGCGGCGCAAAAATCGGATTTAGTCCGCAATTTGAGAAAACAGCGTCATTTATGGCTTTATAAACCATATCGCTTGGCATTGTTATAAATTTTGCATCTTTTAGATATCGCGCTTTATGCAGATAATCAACTACTAAAATATCTCTTTTTTCGACAAGACTTGTTGCTAAAATATTTGCTATATAAATATTTTTTGTTTTTGCATTTTTATTTATACATGTATTTTGCATAAATTTCAGTTCATAATAAGTATAAGGTTTGCTTTTTTGTTTTAAATAGCAGCCGCTAAGCAGCGGTAAAATAGCTAAAATAATTAAAAATTTTCTCATTTCGTATCTCCTGTATCTTTGAAAAAGAACTCATACGGATTGTCTTCAAGTCTGAATAATGCACTTTCAAACTCAATCAAAGCTTTATTAAATTCATTCAAAGTAGTTTGCGCATCGCTTAAAGTCGGATTTAAAATTTCGCGGATATTAAAATCACCGTTGTCTATACGGGCTGAAATTTTGCTTTGTGTTTTATTTAGATTGTCTATAAAATTATTGAATTTTTTTGCAGAATTGTCCATTGTTTTTTGAAATTTTATAAACTCGTCAATAGCCGTATATATATTTTTTGTCAATTTTTCATCATTCAGTTTTTTGCTGAAAGTTTCAAAATTGGTTAAAATTTTATTAATTTTATCAATGTTTTGATTTGATAAAAGCATATTTATTTTATAGATCGTTTCACTTACCTGATCGCTTATTACTTCCGCTTTTTTGCCGATTTTATCTAAAAGAGCCTTATCAAGAGAAATAATCGGTTTTTTTTCATTTTCATTAAAAATTTCGCCGCTTCCTTGCGTTATATTTATAAACGAAATTCCGCTTATTCCTTGAGATTCGACTTTTGCTACACTGTCTTTTGAAATCGGAAGTTTATCTTTTATAGATAATTCAATTTCTATTATCGCATTTTTCATATCTATAAAATCTATTTTTTTGATGATTCCTGCATTTACTCCGATAAATTTTACATCGGCTCCTTCTTTGATTCCAACAGGAAGCTCTTTTGTATGGATAAAGTATGAGCGGTATGTTTCGTTTGCTTCGGTTCTAGTGAGCATCCACCACATAAAAATACCCAAAAACGCCCCTATAAGCATAACAAAAAGTCCGACTATCGTGTAAGAATTTCTATTTTCCATTTTTACCTCATTTCAAAAAGTTCGCGCAAAGGATTGTTTTTAAGCTTTTTAGCGCCTGCTAAAACACCTTCATATATTATTTTGTGATTATCGATTATCAAAAATCTATCCAAAATTTCAAAAATACTGTCAATATCGTGCGTAACCATTACTATTGTAACTCCAAGAGTATCTCTAAGTTCGCAAACAAGGCGGTCAAGCGATCTTGCACTTAGCGGATCAAGTCCTGAGTTCGGTTCGTCCAAAAATAAAATTTCTGGACTTAAAGCAAGTGCTCTTGCCATTGCGACTCGTTTTTTCATACCGCCGCTTAATTCGCTTGGCATTTTTTGTGCATCTGAAATTTTAAGACCGACTTTTTCAAGCCAAAAAAGCGATAAATCATTTATCTCGTTTTCATTGAATTTTGAATATTCTCTAAGTAAAATTCCGACATTTTCTATAACATTCATAGAACTGAAAAGCGCTCCGAATTGAAACATTACGCCGCATTTCAGTTGAATTTCAAGTCTTTTTTCGGCTTTTAAAGCCCATATGTTTTCTCCGAAAATTTCAACTGTTCCGCTGCTTGGTTTTTTAAGAAAAATCATAGTTTTCATAAGCGTTGTTTTGCCGCTTCCGCTTCCGCCCAAAAGCCCGTAAATTTCGCCTTTTTGCACGCTGAAACTTACATTGTCGTGCATAATAAAATCGCCAAAAGCTGTTGTAAGATTTTGCGCGTTTATGATATTCATATTTTCAGCTCCGAAAACATAACGGCAAAAAATGCGTCCAACGCTATTACCCAGAATATAGCATTTACAACGCTTATTGTTGTGTATTCTCCGATACTTTGAGTGTCGTTTTTGACTTCAAATCCGCGCAAGCAACCTACAATCGCAATTATCGCGCCGAAAAACGGCGCTTTTACAATCCCGACCAGAAAATGTCTGATTTCAATCGTGCTTTTAAATCGCTCCAAATAGTCGGCAAAAGATATTTCCAAATAAGCATCGCAAACTATCATCTGAGAAAAAATGCTGACGGCGTCGGCTAGAAAAATCACAAAAGGCGTTATTATGATCATTGCTAAAATGCGCGGCATACAAAGAAAATAAAACGGATCAAAGCCCATTGTTTTCATCGCATCTATCTCCTCTGTAATTTTCATAACACCGATTTGAGCTGTAAAAGATGACGCCGAACGGCCGGCAATTACGATTGCTGCGATAAGAGGTGCAATTTCTCTTAGTGTAAGCATTCCCATTATGTCTATTATATAAATGCTTGCGCCAAATTGCGCCAACATATCCGAGCCTATGTAAGCTAAAACTATTCCAACTAAAAACGCCGTCAAAGATACGATAAAAACAGCATCTATTCCTGCATCTTTTGCGCAATTACTCATCTCTTTAAGGCGCATTTTTTTTGGTGTCAGTGCGAAAAATTTTATAAAAAATTCACCCATAAAAGAGGTTAAATTAGTTAAATTTTTTTTCGCGTCTATTGTAGCGATACCAATTTCATTTAAAGTTTTTATTATAAAATTTATATTTTTCTTATGTATATTTTCGCTAAAATCGGCATTTTCAAGCGTTTTAAAGATTTTTTTTATTTTTTCGTTTTCATTTATTATTTCGTAATTTGCTTTTATAAGTGATTTTTTTATAAAAACGGCAAAAAAATAGTCAAAATTTTCTACGTCTTTAAAATTTAATATTATTTTTTCACTGTTTTTTATGGAATTTTTCACTATATTTTTAAAATTTTGTGCGATTTTCGGATTTAATTTATAATCAAAATTTCCACTAAAAAAAATATTTAAAATTCCATTTTTATGCTCGTAATCCAGCACTTTAACTCCAAAAAATTTTGATGAGTTCCGATTATAATAAAATTTGGTTTAGCTTTTAATAAATTTTTATATGATTATTCTCATAAAAAAAACAAATCCTAAAATTGTTTTATATAATATTTCGACTCTATAATATAAATTTTATTTTTTTTAAAAACGGTAAAATAGATTTATTTTGTGTTTTTTATTTGTAAAAATAATGCCGATTTTTAAACTATATTTAACTGGAAATTTTATACAATAAAAAGTTTTTATAAATCAAGGTTTATCGGTGTTTAAAGGATTTTTTACAAATAGTTTCGGTATTTTAACTTCGCGCATTTTAGGCTTCGTTAGAGATTTGATGACAGCCGGAATTTTAGGGGCCGGGATTTGGAGCGATATATTTTTCGTAGCTTTTAAATTGCCAAATCTTTTTCGCAGACTTTTTGGCGAAGGAAGCTTTACACAAGCGTTTTTACCTGGTTTTGTAGCTGCACGTAAAAAAGGCATTTTTGCCGCTTCAGTACTTATAAAATTTGTAATTTTCATACTTTTTTTAACTTTTGTAGTTTTTTTATTTACCGCATTTTTTACAAAATTTTTAGCTCTTGGATTTGACTTGAAATCTGTGCAAATGGCGGTTCCATACGTAAGAATAAACTTTTTATATCTTATTTTTATTTTTGCAGTTACACTTTTTGCTTCGCTTTTGCAATATCGCGGTCACTTCGCAACTACCGCATTTTCAACGGCTTTGCTAAATTTATCTATGATAACGGCACTTTTTTTAGCCAAAGGAAAAAGCGATGAAGAAATCGTGCTGTATCTAAGCATAGGCGTCGTAATCGGCGGATTTTTGCAGCTTCTGGTACATATAATCGCTTTAAAATTTACAGGAATGCTTAAAATTCTGCTTGGAGGATTTTTGCATCTTTTTAAAGGTGAAAAAGCTGACACAAAAGGTTTTTACAAAAATTTCTATCATGGCGTGATAGGATCTTCCGCGCTTCAAATAAGCGGCTTTATAGACACTTGGTTTGCAAGTTTTTTGGCGTTCGGATCAATTAGTTATTTATATTATGCAAACCGTATTTTTCAGCTTCCGCTTGCGCTTTTTGCTATTGCTTTAACGACTGCGATTTTTCCTAAAATAAGTAAATTTATCAAAGCGCACGATGAAAAAACGGCGCTGAATTTTATGAGTAAAAGCTTTTATTTTCTATTTGCTCTGCTTGTGTTTTCCACAATCGGCGGCATTATGCTCAGCTTTGAAATAACGTGGCTTCTTTTCGAAAGAGGCGAGTTTACGCGTGAAAATACGGTTGAATGCGCATTAGTGCTAAGCGCTTATATGATAGGGCTTGTTCCGTTCGGATTGGCAAAACTTTTTTCTTTATGGCTATATGCAGAAATGAAACAAAATATCGCCGCTAAAATTTCAGTTCAAAGTCTGTTTTTAAATTTTACTTGTTGCGCTATTTTAGTTAAACCTTTCGGTGCGGCAGGATTAGCGCTTGCAAGCTCAATTAGCGGTTTTTTCCTATTTTTTATGAATATTAAATTTTTTGGTTTTAAAAATTTTTTAGCTATAATAAATCGCAAAAAAATTGCTTTTATTTTTGTAATTTGTATCGTTGAAATCGCGATTTTATGGATATTTAAAAGGTTAATAAATGGTTATTTTTGATAGTGTTGTTAAAAAAAAGCTTGAATTCATTCCTTTAGAAAATGATTTTGTGCGAATTTACGTTTGCGGACCGACTGTGTATGATGATGCGCATTTAGGACATGCAAAAAGCGCGATTAGCTTTGATTTGCTACGTAGAACTCTTGTAGCGCTCGGTTTTAAAGTAAAATTTGTTAAAAATTTTACCGATATCGATGATAAAATTTTAAAAAAGATGGAAGATAGCGGTAAAAGCCTTAAAGAGATTACGGAATTTTACATTTCAAGGTATTTAGACGATATGAATGCTTTAAATGTGCTTAGGGCCGATATCGAGCCGCGCGCTACAGAGTGCATTGACGAAATTATAGATTTTGTGGAGGAGCTTTTGGATAACGGCGCCGCATATAAGATTCAAGGGGACGGTATTTATTTTGATACGAGCAAAGACAGCGATTATTTAAGTTTAAGCGGTAAAAAAGATAGCGACGAAAACATAGCAAGAGTTGCTTCAAACGCGCAAAAAAAAGATGAAAAAGATTTTGCACTTTGGAAATTTGACGAAAAATATTATAAAGCGAAATTTGGCTGCGGGCGTCCCGGTTGGCATACGGAATGCGTCGTAATGATAAAAAAATATCTTGCTGATAATAAACAAAAATATTTAATTGACATTCACGCAGGCGGAATGGATCTTTTATTTCCGCACCACGAAAATGAAGCCGCGCAATGTCGTTGTGCCGAGCATAAAAATCTTGCAAAATACTGGATGCACAACGGTTTTGTGCAAGTTAACAATGAAAAAATGAGTAAAAGTCTAGGGAACAGCTTTTTTATAAATGATGCCCTTAAAATCGTGCCTGGTGAGGCATTAAGATTTTATTTGATGAGTTCTCATTATAGAGCAAATTTTAATTACAGCGTGAATGATTTATTTTCAAGCAAAAAACGACTCGATAAAATTTATCGTCTTAAAAAACGTTTGCAAGGCGCGAAAAAAGGTATTTCAGATGAAAAATTCAAAGCTGAAATTTTGGACGCTTTAAGTGATGATTTAAATACATCTTTAGCTCTTAGTATAGTTGATTCTATGGTAAATAGTGCTAATGAACGGCTTGATAAAAATCCAAAAGACAAAATGAAAAAAGGTGAAATTTTGGCGAATTTGGATTTTGTAAAAGAGACTCTAGGAATTTTATATACGGATGAAAATTTATATTTTCAATTTGGAGTGAGTGAAACAAAAAAGGCTGAAATTTCTGATTTAATAGCGCAAAGAGATGCTGCAAAAAAAGAAAAAAATTTTGCTCTTGCCGATGAAATCAGGGAAAAACTTACCTTGCAAAATATCACGCTTATGGATACACCAAACGGCACCGTTTGGGAAATTTCAAACGAAACGGACATAAAATGAACGGACTGAAAGGCATTTTAAAAAGATTTAAACCTTATTTCGTAGAATACAAACTTTTGCTGTTTTTTATGATGATTGCAATGATATTTGCAAGTGCTGCAAACGGTCTTATAGCATGGCTTGTCGAGCCTGTGCTGAATAAAATTTTTATAGAAAAAAATGAAAATCTGCTTTACATTTTGCCTTATGCAATCATTGCCGTTTATACGCTGAAAAGTGTCGGATCATATTTTCAAACATATCTAAGCTCATATATAGGCCAGGATATAATTAAACAGATTAGAAATAAGCTTGTGGATCGTCTTTTAAGCCTTGATATGAAGTTTTTTAATGAGTTTAGAACAGGTGAGCTGATTAGCAGAACGATAAACGATATTGAACGCATTCGTATGATTGTAAGTTCTATGATACCTGATATGTTGGTTCAAATAATGTCTATAATAGGGCTCTTAATCGTTGTAATTTATCAAAATCCAAGACTTGCTTTTTTCGCCCTTGTGGTTTTGCCGATTGCTGTTTATCCTCTTTCTATTCTTGCAAAAAAGATGAAAAAGATCTCTAAAAAATCGCAGGAAAAAAACTCTGATATAAGCTCCGTGCTAAATGAAATTTATTCAAATATCGAAATTGTAAAAGCAAGCAATGCACAAAATTTGGAACTCAATCGCTTTAAAGATGAAAATCAAAAATTTTTTAAGCTGAATGTAAAAGCTACAAAAACAAATGCGCTTGTCAGCCCGATAATGGAAATAATCGGCTCGATCGGTATTGCTATTATCATTATAGTAGGTGGTTTGGAAGTTATAAACGGCGCTATGGATATGGGAAAATTTTTCTCATTTACGGCTGCGCTTTTTATGCTTTATCAACCGATTAAAGCACTTTCATCGATTTATAACAGTCTTCAAGATGCAATCGCTGCCAGTGAGAGAACTTTTGAACTTTTGGATTTAAGTCCGTCAATCATTGATGGAAATAAAGAATTTCCAAATGCTGCAAATACTATAATTTTTCAAAATGTCAGTCTGAAATACAACGAAAAAACAGCACTTAATAATATAAATTTTAGTGTTAAAAAAGGCGAAATGTTTGCATTTGTCGGAAACAGCGGTGGCGGAAAAAGTTCAATTGTAAATTTACTTATGAGATTTTATGATGCCGGCAGCGGAAATATTTTGGTAAATGAAAGCGATATAAGCGAGTTTAGTTTGAAATCTTTAAGAGATAATATCGGACTTGTTACACAACGCGTTTATATTTTTAACGATACAATCGCAAATAATGTGTGCTATGGCGGCGTTTTTGATGAAAACCGTGTAATAAATGTTTTAAAAATGGCAAACGCATACGATTTTGTGTTAAATCTGGAAGATGGAATTTACACAAAACTTCAAGAGTTCGGCGCAAATTTAAGCGGTGGGCAGAGACAACGAATAGCAATTGCAAGAATGCTTTATAAAAATCCTCAAATTTTAATTTTCGATGAAGCTACATCGGCGCTTGATAATACAAGCGAAAAAGCAATCAGCGACGTAATAGAAAAAATAAGAGACAATAAAATCATATTTATCATCGCTCACAGACTTTCTACGATTGCAAACGCGGATAAAATAGCAGTCGTAAATAATGGCGAAATAGCGGCAATAGGCACCGATGAAAGTCTTAGTCAAAGCTGTGAAATTTATCAAAAATTAAAAGGTAAATTAAGTTGATAAATTTGTTTTTAAAAAATTCTTTGGTAAAATTTTAAATTTGTTAGCATAAGATTGGAGAATAATGTAATGTATAGCGCTTTAAAAAGTGTTTTATTTAATTTTGACCCTGAAACCGCTCATAAAATCGGTTATTTTGGTATGAAAATGTGGGATATGCTGCCAGGAGTCGGCAGTTTGGTGGCTAAAAATTTCACATATAGCGATGTGATTTTAGAACAAAATCTTTTTGGACTTAAATTTCGTAATCCAATCGGCATTGCAGGCGGTTTTGATAAAGATGCGACAATGATTTTGCCGTTATTTGAGCTCGGTTTTGGACATTTGGAATACGGCACCGTTACGCCGAAACCGCAACCAGGAAACCCGAAACCGAGAATTTTCAGGCTGATTGAAGATAAGAGTATCCAAAATTCTATGGGTTTTAACAGCAAAGGTATGAATGTTGTTTTGAATAATGTAAAAAAAGTATATCCGTTTCGCATTCCTTTAATCGCAAATATAGGTAAAAATAAAGTTACGCCGAATGACGAAGCTTTGAAAGATTATGAAGTTTTAATAGAAAATTTTAATGAATATTGCGATCTTTTTGCTATAAATATCAGTTCGCCGAACACTCCTAATTTACGTGATTTGCAAAATGAAAATTTTATAAAAGAGCTTTTTTGTATGGCAAAAGAGAAGACAAAAAAGCCGATTTTTATAAAAATCGCGCCGGATATGGATATAAAAGATGCGATAAATTTGTGTGTCTCATCCGTGCAAAACGGCGCCAACGGCATAATTATAAACAATACTAGCGTAGATTACTCGCTTTCTTCAAATATCAAACAGCAAAAAGGCGGCATTAGCGGACAGCTGATAACGGAAAAATCGCGCAATTTTTTTGCACAGATTGCAAAAGAGATTTACGGAAAAACGACTCTTATAAGCTGTGGCGGTATTGATAGTGCCAAGGAAGCTTATAAAAGAATAAGACTTGGTGCAAATTTCATTCAAATTTTTACAGCATTTATCTATGTAGGTCCAATACTTTGCAAAAAAATAAATAGTGAACTTGCCGAACTTTTACGAAAAGACGGCTTTAAAAATATATCCGAAGCTGTTGGAGCGGATCTTAAATAAATGCTGCCTGAATTTAAAAAAATAATCTTAGATAACGGATTTGAAATTTATCACATTCCTTGCAATGAAGGCTCAGGCGTTATTAGCACTGATATTTTTTATAAAGTCGGCTCAAGAAACGAGTATATGGGAAAAAGCGGTATCGCTCATATGCTTGAGCATATGAATTTTAAATCTACTAAAAACCGTAAAGCAGGGGTTTTTGATAAGACTGTAAAAGGCTTTGGCGGTATTGATAACGCATCAACAGGATTTGATTATACACACTATTTTATAAAATGTGCCAACTCAAATTTAGATATTTCTTGCGAGCTTTTTGCCGATATTATGCAAAATTTAAATCTAAAAGACGAAGAGTTCAAACCTGAAAGAAATGTTGTGCTTGAAGAAAGACTTTGGCGCACGGATAATAATCCTGCGGGCTTTCTTTTTTTTCGCCTTTACAACAGCGCTTTTATATACCATCCGTATCATTGGACGCCGATCGGTTTTAAAAAAGATATAGAAAACTGGTCAATTGAAGATATCATGGATTTTCACTCGAAATTTTATCAACCGCAAAATGCGTTTTTGGTAATTGCAGGTGATATCGATGAAAAAAGCGCATTTAAAAGCGCAAAAAAACATTTTGAAAAAATAAAAAACAGCTCCGACATTCCTGTTAATTTTTGTAAAGAACCTACTCAAAATGGTGAAAGAAACATTATAATTCATAAAAACAGTGAAGTTGATATGATAGCTCTTGCTTATAAAATTCCGCCATTTAATCACGCCGACCAAAATGCGCTGTCCGCTGTGGAAAACATTTTAGGAAGCGGCAAAAGTTCAGTTATAAGACGCATTTTAGTTGATGAGAAAAAACTTGCAAATGATGTTGAAATTTACAATATGTCAAGCATTGATGAAAATCTTTTTATCATTTTTGCTGTGGCGAATTTTGGTATAAAGGCTGAAATTTTAAAGAGTGAAATTTTAGAAATTTTAGAAAATCTAAAACAAAAAGAGATAGAAGATGAAGCACTGGAAAAGGTTAGAAATGCGTTAAATTCTCAGTTTGTATATTCGCTTGACAGCGCCGGAAAAATTGCAGACATTTATGGAAATTTTATCGCTATGGGCGATATAAGCGTGCTTTTTGAATTACCGCAAAAAATTCAAAATCTAACCAAAATGGATATTAAAAATTGTTTTTTAAAATATTTTGATAAAAACAGACTTACAAGTGTAATTTTAAGAAAGGAATAAAAATGGAATCAACTCTTATAAAAGGCTCTATGGTAGCCATTATTACGCCGTTTAAAAATGGTAAAATCGATGAGGTCGGTTACGAAAAACTCATAAAAAGAGAAATTGCAAACGGCATAAATGTGATTGTACCGGTCGGTACAACCGGCGAAAGCGCCACGCTTACACACGAAGAGCATAGAGTTTGTATTGAAATTGCCGTGGATACGTGCAAAGGTACGGATGTTAAAGTTTTAGCAGGAGCCGGAAGCAACGCAACTCACGAAGCCATAGGTTTGGCTAAATTTGCTCAAGATCATGGAGCGGACGCTGTTTTATCCGTCGCGCCGTATTATAATAAACCAACTCAACAAGGATTGTATTTGCATTATAAAGAGATTGCAAACTCGGTTGAAATTCCGGTTTTGCTTTATAATGTTCCTGGAAGAACAGGTTGCGATATTAAGGCGGATACTGTAATTCGTCTTTTTAGAGAATGCAAAAATATAATCGGTGTAAAAGAGGCAAGCGGAGATATAGATAGATGTGTGGATTTGCTTTCTAGAGAGCCGCATATGACCGTAGTTAGCGGAGAAGATTCTATAAATTATCCGATATTGGCAAATGGTGGAAAAGGCGTGATTTCAGTTACTGCAAATCTTTTGCCTGATTATGTCGCAAAACTTTGTGATTACGCGCTAAAAGGCGATTTTGTAAAATCTCGCGAGATAAACAATGAACTTTATGAATTAAACAAAATTTTATTTGTAGAGAGCAATCCTGTGCCTATAAAAGCGGCGATGTATATTGCAGGACTTATTGAAACGCTTGAATATCGTTTGCCGCTTTGTGAGCCTAGCAAAGAAAATTATAAAAAAATCGAAGAAACAATAAAAAAATACAAAATTAAAGGGTTATAATGGAAATGAATAACGAATTTAATGGAAAAACGCTGGTAATTAGCGGCGGAACAAGAGGAATTGGAAGGGCGATAGTCGAAGAATTTGCGCAAAACGGTGTAAATATCGCTTTTACCTATAATTCAAATGAAGAGCTTGCAAAAAAACAATGTGAAGAGCTTGAAAGCAAATTCGGCATAAAAGCAAGATGTTATGCGCTAAATATCTTAGAGCCTGCAACCTATAAAGATCTTTTTTTAGAGATTGACAATGATTTCGATAGAATTGATTTTTTTATTTCAAATGCTATTATTTCAGGACGCGCAGTAGCCGGTGGATACACGAAGTTTATGAGACTCAAACCTAGAGGATTAAATAATATTTTCACTGCAACAGTTGATGCCTTTGTAGTTGGTGCTCAGGAAGCCGCAAAAAGAATGGAAAAAACGGGTGGCGGTTCAATAATCTCAATCAGCTCGACAGGAAATCGCGTTTATATAGAAAATTATGCAGGTCATGGTACTTGTAAAGCTGCGGTTGAAGTTATGGTTAAATATGCAGCGTCTGAACTTGGTAACATTGGAATAAGAGTCAATGCGGTGTGTGGCGGACCTATTGATACCGACGCTCTTAAAGCTTTTACAAATTATGAGGAAGTCAGAGATAAAACAGCGCAACTTAGTCCATTGAATAGAATGGGTAAACCAAGTGATTTGGCAGGAGCTTGTCTATTTTTATGTTCAAGCAAAGCAAGCTGGGTCACAGGACATACTTTTATAGTAGATGGCGGAACGACTTTTAGATAATGCTTAATTTACCGAACATTTTGGCGATTTTGCGCGTTTTTTTGGCGCCTTTATTTTTTTATCTTTTGATAATAGCAGGAAGCAACGAAATTTCAACTTCGGGCATTCATACGAGCTGGATAAATTTTGCAGCTGCTTTTGTGTTTGTTATAGCTTCCGTGACTGATTTTTTTGACGGATTTATCGCAAGAAACTGGAATCAAATCACAAAGTTTGGCGCCATTATCGATCCTTTAGCCGATAAAATGCTGACATTAGCAGGATTTTTAGGGCTTATGTATATTGGAAGAGCAAATCCATGGGCGGTTTATCTTATTTTGATAAGAGAATTTTTTATAACCGGGTTTCGCACCGTAATGCTTAGTGAAAATATTGAAGTTTCTGCTTCTATGGCAGGAAAAGTTAAAACTGTGTTTCAAATGATAGCAATCGGTTTTCTTACAATGCAGTGGATTTTCGGCTCTATTTTGCTTTGGATAGCGGTCATTTTGACTGTTTATTCAGGTTTTGAATATATTAAAGCCTACGCAAAATTTCATAAAGTGATAAAAGAAAACAATTAGGAATAATTGGCTAATTAGCCTGAAAAGCGCGAACGGATATTTAAAATTTAAAATGAAACGATAAAATGAAAATTTGGCGGATTGCAGCGGATTTCATGCGGCTAAAATTTTACCTTTACAGAGTGGATTTTGATGAGATATAAAAAAGTCGTCAACTAGAAGTAAAAAGCTGCAAGAAATGGGCGAAATTTTAAATAAAATAGCGTTAATTCACAAAAATACAGGATCTGATTTTATGATTGTTGCCACAAATGCAATACTCAAAGTGGCGTATATCACGTAAAAAAAATCTAAAAATTTCACTTTTTCAATATGATATGTGATTAGTTAAGCACTAAACGAGCGAAATATTAAAACAGCAGCGTTTCTTGATAACTATTTATATGATGAAGCAAGATTTTATATCTAAAAATTTAAAAAAGAACGCTTTTAAAGTTGTTGTGTAAAATGAAGCGGAAATGTAAAAAACAAATGAAATTATTTATAATGAGCATCGTGAGCGTAAAATTTCTGAAAAATCACGCGAATTTTGCAGTTCGGTAATATCTCGTCTTTCACTAAATTCTTCACTACTTCCATAAAATTCATCATTACCATTGCCACCAAAGAGAACATCGTCTTTGGTGTCGCCAGATATAGAACCATTTCGTTCAATATTGATATTTAAAATTTTTCTGGCTTGTACCGATAATGGTCTTGTATAAATTAGAGCCGTCATTATTCCTAACTTCTATAAAACCATTTAAGGTAATGTTTATATTGTCGTTATCATTTCCGTATATTTTTTTTAAATATACTTCCTAAATCCCAATCAACAAGAGATAATGCTAAATTCGCACCAGTAATTATCCAGCCTTGCGGCGTTAATAATGCTCCACCAGCAATTATTGCATCTCACAATGTTCCAACTATTTGTTTCATTTTGCTTTCACCCATAGTGCTATCAATTAATACATTTCCAATTGCAGTTTCTACAAAAAGAATAATAGCTCTAGCTTTACTTTTTAAAATTTTTTCTGGTATATCTGTAAAATTTTCAGCGATACTATAACCGCTACTTGTACTATTCCATATTTTGCGAATATTTTTTTAATTGTCTTTGCTATTTTCAGAAAGATTAAATTTAGTAAATTTTTCAATAATTATTTTCTCAGCCTTATCTAGAGTAACTCTTGCTTTTGCTTCTCTACTGCCTGTTGAACTCATAGTTCTCTCCTTTAAAAAAATTGGTTTATTAAATTTTATTTTCTATTTTGTATCAAAAAGGTGAATACCTTTTTGGTAAATTATCAATATTTATATTCTTTGTTACTAAAAAATATTCTTTTAAATCTGTATAATCTTTTTCGTTAAAAATATAAATTAGTCCGTATTTATCTTCAAACATAAAAAAATTCATACCTGATTTATCATCATAAAATTCACAAATCAAAGCATTAATACAATTAAAAAGTATAAAATTTTTTAAAGACTTATTTATAGCTAACCACCAAATAATTCTATATATAATATGACCAACTAAAAAAAATAATGGAAATGTTATAAAAATTATAGATGATAATGGCACAATATATACACAGATACAAAATACAAAAGCGACAAAAATTAGCCAAATAAGCGAAAAATTTGCAAAACTACCAGTTAAACTTTTACCTTGTATCAATACCTTTTCTAACCCAACAAAAAATTTAAGTTTGCCGTCTGTTAGATATTCTATTTTTGAATTTTTAAATACAATAAAAGTTTTTTCTTTTACACAAGCTATATGATATTTTGATAAATTTGCAATTGTCAGTATTAATGTAATAATAATAGCAAAATGTAGAAATCCATCTACACTCTTGTCCCTAATAAATAATACGAAACAAGCAAGTAAATACATCGCAATACCATAAGCAGAAGTATTTGCCATTGAGCTAAAAAGCCTACTATAACTTTTTAAAACTATTGGCTCTTTATCATAGTCTCTTTTATTTGTATTTGAATTTGTGTTTAAATTTTTATCAAATTTCTTTTTATTCCAGTTTTCAAAATTTTCCATATCCAACCCTTTCATTTACAAACCTTATCCTGTCCTGCCATTAGATTTGCCTTAATTAGCATAAATTTAGCTTCTAAAATATGTTCTGTTAAGTCTTGCTTTTTTTGTATTGTTTTTATAAGCGAATTTAAAAGCTCTATTTTACTTTTTTCACCGCTTTCATTAAGTCTAGCTATGTAGTTTTTTGCTTTTGTCGTATCTGCGTAGAGTTCGCTTAAATTTTCTCTCATATCTTTTTCGTTTTCTAAAAAGACAGATATATCTTTTATCTGCTTTTCATATTTTAGTTTTTCATCTTGTTTTTGAAATTCTATTTGAGTGCCACCTTTTAGTTGATGAGAGCTTCCTAGAAATACTCTGCCTTTGCCGTCGCTGTCGATGATAGTATCGCCATAACTTACGAAATAATCATCTTTTCCACCATTTCCTACAAATATATCATTTCCACCATGACCTATAAATATATCTTTTCCGTTGCCACCAAATAAGACATCGTCTTTGCCGTTACCAAATAATGAACCTTGTGCGTTTGGCATAAATGGTCGGGCATAGACTGTGCCATCTGGCATAGTTACTTGTAAAAAGCCACTTTTTGTAATGCTAACCCAGTCTAGGCTGTCAATCTTATCGCCACGATATTTACTTTTTATCCAACCTGAAATATCTAAGCCAGCCAAAGAAGCACCAATTAAAGCTACATTTAGAACCTGTCCTACACCCGGTATAAAACCTACTGCTATTAAAGCAGCATCTACGCCAACACCAACTAATTTTTCATCTAGCTTCTTATTATTTGTATCGGCTATTATCCAATTTCCACCAGCACCTAGTATTCCTACTGCTACATTTGTATATTTTGCACCAGTTGCATTTAACCTGCCGTTTTTAGCAAGTTCAGAAAATTGATACTGACTTCCGTTTGTGCCTATACTCCAAGCCTTATTGACTAAATCAATCAAATCGGCTTTTGAGTAATTCTTTAAAAGCTTTCTTTCAGCTTCATCTAAAATTTTGTTTGCATAGCTAACGCTTGACATGTTTTCTCCTTTAAAATAAGTTTAATTTAATAAATCTTTATCTTTAAACCAAGATATAGGCAGAAAAAATTTCTTTTCTACCTTATCTAAACTCTTGCCTGTTTTAACCAATAAATATTTTTTGATTTCATTATATTGTTTGTCTGAACTAACCATAAAATTAAAAAATTTGCCGTCTTTATCTTGTAACCAAATGACATCGTAAAAACTATCTTTTAAACCGCCATATTTATGATGAATTATAAATTGTGGCAGATATAAGACTATAAAAGTAAAAAGTGATATAAAAATCAGTATTTTAAATTCGCCTCTATATATAATCAAAGCTAAAACAAAAACGAAAAATAATCCACAATAAATAAGAATAGCTTTTTCTATTTTTTCACCAATAAAACCATTTGGCAACATTGATGAAATACTTTTTGTTGTATTTTTCAAGTGAGATATTGCAATTCTTTTTTCAATTCCATTTTCTAATTTTTTAACTATATAGTCATTATAAAAGTAAATTTGTGCGTCTTTTTCAAGGTTTCTAAAAGTATTTTTCAAAGTCATATAAGTAAGAAATGGGATAATAAAAAGTGAGTTACCATTGCTATAAACAGTGTCATATTGAGAAAAAAATATTTTCCTGATTATTAAAGCAAGTCCTAATAAAACTAAAAAAATGATACTTAAAAACTTCGTATTTGATAATTCATCTTTTATAACAATCGGATTTTCATCATAATCTCGCAAATTTGATTTTTTAACATTTGGCTTATTGTTTAAATTTTCGTTTTCCAATTTTAATCCTTTTAAATAAAATTTCCTTGCAAATTCAAATTCAGGTCGTATCGTTTATCTACGATACGAAATTTTGTTTTTAAATTCACAAATTTAAACTTACTTTTACGAATTCACGCAACAAGTAAATTTAAATTTGTAAATTCTCTATCATCATCTATTATAGTTTCGTTTCCTGCTTGTGCTAGTTTTGCTTTGACGATTGATTTATCTGTTACTACACTTGCACTTACTTCTATAAAAAATATCAACAAAATCGGTATGACTTAATACCAATTTTCCGTCTTTTATTTTGTGTTCGTATGCACTAAAATCAAGTTCCACGCCAGTTTTGCTTCTATTTTCAAAAAATAGACCAAACATATTGACATTTTTAGCAACAAGTTCTTTAAAGTCATCAGCTGTATTTATTCCAAAATGTCTATGCATAAATTCATTAACTGAAACCGTTAAAGTTATACTGTCTGTTTTATCTGCATACTTTTCGTCTGCTATATTACTAGGTTTAGAACTTTGTCCCCAAATGTAATAACTTAAAACTTCTAAGGCGTAATCGCCAACTAATGGTAAATATGTTTTTTCCATAATGTCTCCTTTTTAAAAATTTTTATTAAAAATTAAATTTCTTATACTTATCCGCCATTTTTTACAAAATCAAAATATCTTTTTGCTTTTTCTTTTGCCTGTTTTTCTACATCGTAATCTATATTTCCACAATTATCAAATTTTATTGGTTTTGGATATATTTGTATCTCTCTGCCAAAATAATATTGTTTTTTATACATTTCAATATTATCACCAGTTTTAATATGATTAAGCATGATAATATCTTGATTTCTATCGTAAAAAAAATCATAGTCTAATAATATGTCCGTGTGTCTTTTTTTAAATATTATTGGCTTACTAAAACCAGCGGTCTTAGTAATTTCGTCAATAATTAAATAATCTTTCGGATTTACTTTTTGTAATTTCATATTTTTAACAATATCATCAATTTTCTTACCCATTTTAAATTCTTTATAAAACGCTTCATACCAATTCTCTAATGTAATATTTTCTATTTCGTAATATCCTATTTCATCTTTATAACAACCTTGATTATCTCGTTTGCAAATTAAGTCATTATATAGTATTTCTTCTCTTAAATTTTCATCTAAAAATTGCCAAATTGCTTTGCGTATATCCAAGCTATTTTTTAAATTTTTTAAATATTTTTTTTCACTCAAACAATACCCTTGTTGATATTTTTCATAGTCTTCTTTGCTTACTATCTCAAATCCGTCTTTGTTAGCATAGTTCGGAACTACACTTATGAATTTATTTACAAATTCAAAAACATTTTCCTTTTTATGATTTAATGCTGTTTTTACTAGAAATTTTGTTATTTCTGTTTTATGTTTAATTGTTTGGTATGAGATTAAACCAAATATTAAGCATACTATAAAAATAACTATCTTACTTTTTCTTTTCACTTTCATTTCCTTTCAAATACTGATATAAAGTCGGTATTGTAACAAAAAAAAAAAAAACAAATCAATGTTAAATAAATTTGTTTTTTAACCTTAAATTCGGTGTTTTATAATTGCAAATTCATTTCAGGTCGTATCGGTTATCCACGATACGAATTTATCTAAATTCACAAATTTAAACTCAAATTTGATAGTTTGAATTTAAATTTACGAATTCAAGCAACCAGTAAATTTAAATTTGCAAATTTCTCATCATTTATATCTATTATTCCGTCATTGTTGCTATCAAATTCGCTTAATGCTTCAAAGCCATTTTTTGCGTTTGGATTAGTGTAGGCATAGGCGTTATTTGAGATACTCTTGTTTCCAAATAGCTCGCTACCATTATCGATTATTCCGTTGTTATTTCTATCTATTGCTAGAAGTGCATCATTTTCGCTTATCCAAGAAGTAGCTTCTTTAAATCCGTTGCTATCAAGGTCAAAATTTATCTTATAGTCTAAATTTGTGCCTTTTATGCCATCATTATTAAGGTCTATTGCAAGTGGATCGTAAGTTTCTGGCTTATCATCGTTTGGATCTTTGTCGTCGTCTTTCATAGTGACATATCCTGGTTTTATATCTCTTATAGTTAAATTATCTGATTTAGCAAAGATATTTACGCCACCTACGCAGTATTTTCTATCTTCTTCTTTTGTTTTATTTCCATACCAGCTAAAATCGAGTGTTTTATTATCACTTAATAAGCTTTTAAAAAGACTGGTATCATAATCTTGTGGTAATGTTCCAAATAAAACTAACTCTGTGGATTGTTTTTCATAATTGTATTTTTGTATGATGATAAATTCGTCTTCTTTTAATTCTCTACTTAGTTTTATATCTATACTAGTGTTATATGGTGCTTTTCCGTCTTTATTTGGTTCGCTTTCGTCTCCTTCTGTTACTGTCGCATTTGATATGATTATATCTATCTCATCTGCTTCTATTAGATCTATACCAAGAGATTTATCTTTTTTGGAGTAGTTGTTGATGGTTATGCTTTCATTTTTGGCTGTGTCTGTTACTATAAGAGTTTTACCATTTAGATGATACTCATATATTCCACCTACATAGCAACCTTTATCTTTATCATATGTTCCGCCCGTTAGTTCAATATTATTAAAGAAAACTGTACCTTCGCCATCTTTGTCATCATATATAGTATCGCCATTTCCTACACGATATGTATCAAAGCCTGAACCACCATATATCGTATCAGTTCCTGCTCCGCCTATAATAGTGTCATTGTTATTGTTTTTATTATCACTGTGCTTACTGCCTTTTATATCTGCATAAACTATATTTTTACTATTTTTAGAAGTTCTACTTAAATCTATCGTGTCATTTCCACTTCCTGCTTCTATATAGTTGTTTCCTTTTGAAGCTATTATAGTGTCATCTCCTGCTA
>OASD01000087.1_pt1 | contig 61505 bp, 48 predicted proteins | sample 1475531 | NCBI WGS metagenome assembly OASD01 (sample SAMEA3360668, study PRJEB22359) | human gut metagenome | biome: ENVO:urban biome; feature: ENVO:human-associated habitat; material: ENVO:feces | place: Bangladesh | collected 2011
TAGCAGGAGATGACACTATAATAGCTTCAAAAGGAAACAACTATATAGAAGCAGGTAGTGGAAGTGATGTTATAAATTTAAGTAAAACATCTAAAAATAGTAAAAATATAGTTTATGGTGATACAAAAGATAACAAGCACAGTGATAATAAAAATAATGACAATGATATTATAATAGGTGGAGCTGGGGTTGATACTATCTTTGGCGGAAGAGGTAAAGATATTTATTATGTAGAAGATAAAGATATTATTACCGATGATAAAGACGGTGAAGGCGAGGTGTATTTTAAATATACTAAACTAACCGGTGGAACATATGATAAAGAAAAAGGTTGTTATATAAATGGAGATATACAATATCATTTAAATGGTAATACTTTAATTGTAAAACAAGGTAAAGAGGCTATAACTATTAATAATTTCAATAAAGATTTATATAAAACCAAAGGATATGATTATTTGGGCATAGAACTTTTAAAAGAAGAAGAGATAGTTGTAACTATAAGCGATAACTCATCATCTGAAGGTGATAATGGTAAAAAATCAATGAGATTTAAAATATCATTAAATAGAAAATTAAAAGATGAAGAATATGTAATAGTAAATATAAATGATAAATCATTTTTATTTGGCAATCCTGGTATTGATAGTGGTATAAATAAAGCTGATTATGATACAAGCGGAAGTTATATTTACAAATGGGAAGGCAATACAACAAAAAATGAAGATATAAATTTTGAAGTGACAGGAACCGCATCTGCCTCAAAAGGTCTTATAATAAAAGAAGTAAAATCAGGCAACGGCACAATAATAGATGATGACAGAGATGATGATCCGGAAGATGTAGATCCTATCATAATAGATTTAAATAAAAATGGAATTACTTCAACTAAATTAAATAATACAATCTACTTTGACCATGATAACAATAACTTTAAAGAAGCAACTAGTTGGATAGATAAAGGAGATGCTTTTTTAGCGTTAGATAAAAACAGTAATGGACTTATAGATAATGGAAATGAACTATTTGGAAATCATACTATATCAAATACAAAATATGGAGAAAAAGAAGCAAATAATAAAGATACTTCAATAAACGGTTATGAAGCTTTAAAAGCTTATGATTTAAACGGTGATAATGTAATAGACAGTAAAGATGAAATTTATGATAAATTACTTTTATGGAAAGATTCTAACCAAAACGCCATAACTGATAAAGGTGAACTTATAAAACTAAAAGATAGTGGTATAGTAAGTATTGATCTAAACTATAAAAACACAAATACAGATGAAAAAGGAAATACTATAAAACAAAGTTCAACCGTTACTTTTGAAGATGGCACAACTACAATAGCTAATGATGTATGGTTTAAAGTAAATTTAGATAAAACTAAACAAACCTCAATAGATGAGATGATAAAAGATACTTTAATAAATTTAAATAAAAGACAAGATGAATTAATCAAAGAATACAAAGAAAACAATAATCTAAATACTAATGATTTAAATGATGATGGGTCATTACAAAACATTTTAAATAGTGATGAAACATTAAAAACTTATAATGATAAACTAAATACTCTTTTTTATATTAAATCCTTACCACAAGTAAAGGCTTTTGGAAATTTAAGTTCATTACAAGAAACTATGGTTAATAACCCTAAATTAGCTACTATGCTTAATTTATATCTTTTAATGGATGAAAAAGCTAAAAAAGAAAACATTAGTGATATTATCTATGAATGGGCAGGAGTATCAAGTATAGATGAAAGTTCAATGAGAGGAGAGGTAAAAGAAAAAGATATGATAGTTTATGAAAAACTATCTGGAAAGCCTTTTATGTGGAAAGGAAGAGATAAAAATGCAAATTGGTATGTAAAACCAGTTATAGAAGAGATATTTAATAATTTTAAAAACTATGTTTATGCAAATATTGAATTACAAACTACATACCAAGAAGTAAACTTAGATATAGATTATATGAAATTTGACGGTAAAGAGTATAGATATGATTTTAGTAATATTAATGAGTATTTAAAGACTTTACTAACAAACAATCAAATAGATAAAGCTTTAAATTTTATACAAACTTTAAAAACTTCACTTACTTATAAACCAGTAGCAACAAATCATCTAAATGACTATGTAAAAAACACACTTCCTAACAGTCTAAAAGAGTTTAAATTCTTCATAGCTACTTTACTAAATAATAGAAGAGTTGGAAATGATAATAACCAAACGATATATGGCTCAAATCAAACAGATGTGATAAATGGTAAAGGTGGAGATGATAAACTCTATGGAGCTGGTGGTGATGATTTATATGAGTTTGATAAAAATTTTGGAAATGATATCATATACGATACTCAAGGAAATAATGAAATAGTATTTACAAAAGGTATTACAAAAGAAGATCTCTCATTTAAAAGAGAGCTTGCAAATTTAATAATCTATGTCACAAATGAAAATGGCGAAAAAGACAGCATAACTGTGCAAAACGCTTTTTGTTTGATGAATGACTTAGGTGATGGAATTATACAAAGCATTACTTTTGCAGACGGAACAAAGTTAAGCAAAGAAGATATATTAAATTTATCACCTTTAAAAGGAAGCGATGAAGCAGATAATTTATATTTAACTAATGAAAATGATATATTAAACGCCGGAAATGGAAATGACGAAATACACGGCAAAAAAGGTGATGATATTATAAATGGAGATAGCGGTGATGATAGGTTATTTGGCGGAATTGGTAATGACATATTAAACGGTGGGACTGGAAATGATGAGTTATATGGTGAAGATGGAAATGATACATATGTCTTTTCTAAAAACTGGGGAAAAGATACCATTGTAGATAATCAAGGCTTAAACAGTATAGAATTTATTGACGGTATCAATGTGAATGATTTAGTCTTTGATAAAAACGGTAATGACCTAGTGATATCAGATAAAGAGCTTAAAAACACAATTACTATAAAAAATATAGTAAATGAAAATGGAACTTTAAATAATTCCATATCAAAAATTATATTTAATAGAAAAATTATTAACGGTAAAGAAAGCTTTGATTTTATTACTACAAATGAAATACTTGATTATATGATTAGGCCTAGTGATGAATCGGATGAACTTATAGGTTATAACGATCACTCTTACACTATAAACGCTCTTGATGGAAATGATACGATAATAACAAATATCAAAGATGATATTTTAATAGGTGGTAAAGGAGATGATACCCTAATAGGAAAAGCTGGAAATGACATCTATATCTTTGGTAAAGACTTTGGAAATGATACTATCATAGAAGAAAATAATGATAAAAATGTCATTAAATTTACAGATGGCATTTCAAAAGATGATCTTTTATTTAAAAAACTAAATAATGATTTAGTGATACTTCAAAATAAGAATTCTGTAATCATAAAAGATATGTTTAATGGTGCTTCTATAAATAGCAAAATAGACAAAATAGTGTTTGATGATGGAAGCAGTATCACAAATAGAGAATTTATAAACTTGGCAGTAGCAAATTCATCTAGCAATGAAAATGATACACTTATTGGATATTTCGATGATGATTATGTATTAGATGCGCTAGATGGAAATGATACTATTATCACAAATGGTGGAAATGACGTTTTAATAGGTGGAGCTGGAGATGACACCTTAAAAGGTGGCAAAGGAAATGACACATATAAATTTGAGTTAAATCACGGTAAAGATATCATTGAAGATAATATCGGCAAAGAAACCATAGTTATAAACGGCAGAACAAAAGAAGATCTTATCTTTACATATGACGCTACTACAACGGACTTAATTATTAACTATAAAGATAATAAAAACGATAGTATAACCATAAAAAAATGGAAATATATGGATAATCTTACTATTAAATTTGATGATAACTCATATATAGATGATAGATATATAACAAACAAAATAAAAACTATAAACTCAGATTCCGATACTTCCGAAGTTGGTATATATTATAATACAAATCTTGAAGATGGAGATGATGTTTATATAATAAAAAAAGATGCAGGAAAACTATCTATATATGATAATTTTACTCTTCACTCTTATAAAGTAGATGGTGGAAACGATACAATTAAATTTGATGAAATTTCATCAAATGAAGTCGTTTATAAAATGTCAGGCAGCAATCTTTTAATCGGCATAGCAGAAGAAAATAAAAAATTTGAAGACTTAAATACCGTAGTAACTATCAAAAACTGGACCTCTAAACATAATAGAATTGAAAATTTTGCATTTAGTGATAAAACACTTTCTCAAAACGACATTATAAATAAATTTTCAAAATCTGAAAATTTATTATTTCAAACCGATGAAAGCGATAAAGCTACATTTAAAAACGGTGGAGTTATATACGCACTTGATGGAGATGATGAGATAGTATCCGTAGAAAATAAAAGCGAAGTTTACGGCAATGATGGTAATGATAAAATAATCGCAAACGGCACTATTTACGGCAATGAAGGAGATGATACTCTAAAAGGCTATAGTGGTGATGATACTATCTATGGTGGCGAGGGAAATGATATCTTAATTGGTACAAGCGGAGATGATTTTCTTCAAGGAGATAGCGGAGATGATACATATGTCTTTGGCAAAGAGTGGGGAAACGATACTATAAATAACTTTGATAGAAACGGCACGGATAAAATAAAATTTACAGACGGCATTTCAAAATATGATTTGATATTTGCAAGAGGCGTTAAAAATAGCGATGTTACAAATGATCTTTTCATCTATTCAAAAGACAAGAAAAACTCAATTAAAATTACGGATTTCTTTTATAATTATCAATCAATAGATGAAAACAGAAAAATTGATTTAATTGAATTTGATAACGGCGAAATTTTAAAATCCGAAGATTTGAAATATTTGGTATTGCAAGGTTCTAAATATGATGATGTTATAAGAGGATATGACGAAGACTTTACATTTGACGCAGGAGAAGGTAGTGACATCGTATTTGCAGGAAACAAAAACGATAAAATTTTTGGCAACGACGGTGACGATACTTTATATGGCGAAGACGGAAACGATACTTTAATCGGTGGCACAGGAAATGACACTTTACAAGGTGGAGACGGAGATGATACATATATATTTAATCTCGGTGATGGTAAAGATGAAATTTATGAAAGTAGCGGAAACGACACTATAGAGTTTGGAAAAGGAATTTCAAAAGATAGCCTTATAGTTATAAGAGATGGTGAAAATAATCTTAAAATTTATGTAAAAGATAATCCAAACATTCCAAATAAAGATATAAATTTAGATGAAGTAAAAGATATTATAACCTTAAAAGATGTATTTAGCAACAATTCATCAAAACCTGAAAATTTAATCGAAACAATCAAATTTCAAGACGGCTCAACTTTAAATTTCAATGATATTAAAAAACTTTCACTAATAAACAGTTCAAATAGCACGGAAACTTTGAGAGGTTATGACGATGAAAATAACAATATCGTTGGAAATGACGCGGATGAAACTATATACGGTGGAGAACTCGATGACACAATAAACGCAGGAGCCGGAAACGATACTATAACCGCATATTCCGGTAAAAATACATTGATCGGCGGCAGCGGCGATGATGTGTTTTACGGCGATCAGGCAAACAACACATATATTTTTAGTAAAGGCGACGGTAATGATAAGATTAGCGGACGAAGCAGCGACAGCACGATAAAATTTGAGGACGGCATTTCAAAAGACGACATAAAAGTTACAAGAGGTGAAAATCTGGATGATTTAGTCGTAAAGATTAATGAAAACGACAGTATAACTATAAAAAATTTCTATTATGATGGAAATATAAATAAAGAAAACGAAAAAGCGATCGTAAGTAATTTTTTATTTGCTAACGGCGAAAAGATTGGTTATGAAGAATTTCATAAGTTATCTTATATCGGCAAAGAGAGTGACGATACTATATACGGCTTAAATTCCAACGATACTATAAAAGGCAACGACGGTGACGATACTTTATATGGCGAAGACGGAAATGATACTTTACAAGGTGGCACAGGAAACGATAAACTTATAGGCGGAAAAGGAGACGATATTTATATCTTTAATCTCGGTGATGGAAAAGATGAAATTTATGAAGAAAGCGGAAACGACACTATAGAGTTTGGAAAAGGAATTTCAAAAGACAGTCTTATCATAAAAAGAAGCGAAGATAATGATCTTAAAATTTATATCAAAGACAGCCCGAAAATTCCAAGTAAAGATATAAATTTAAGCGAGATAAAAAATGTAATTACTATAAAAAATGCATTTTATTATAATTCATCAAATGCGGAAAATTTAATCGAAATAATCAAATTTCAAGACGGCTCAACTTTAAATTTCAATGATATTAAAAAACTTTCACTAATAAACAGTTCAAATAGCACGGAAACTTTGAGAGGTTATGACGATGAAAATAACAATATCGTTGGAAATGACGCGGATGAAACTATATACGGTGGAGAACTCGATGACACAATAAACGCAGGAGCCGGAAACGATACTATCAAAGATCTAAACGGAAATAATACGATTTATGCAGGAATCGGCGATGATACAATCAATGCAAACGGAACAATTTACGCAGGAAGCGGAAACGATACAATCAACGCAAGCGGAACAATATATGCAGAAGATGGAAATGATAATATAAATGCTACAGGATTTATAGACGCAGGAAACGGAAACGATATAGTGACAGCAAGCGACGTATATTCCAGCGAAGAATTTAATACTATAATCGGTGGAAAAGGCGATGACGAATTGCACGGAAGCTATAGTAATGAAAAATATATATTCAGTAAAGGCGACGGGAAAGATGAAATTTATGAAAATGGCGGAAACGATACTATAGAATTTAAAAATAACCTCTTAAAAGAAAATCTGATAGTAAAACGAAACGGCGAAAACGATATAACAATTAAATTTAAAGACGATCAAACGGATTTGATAACTTTAAAAAACGTTGTTTATGGTAATATCATTTCAAACCAAAACACGATAGAAAATTTTACATTTGCAAACGGCGAAACGCTGACATTTAATGACATAAAAAAAGCCTCAATGATTGGCTTTGATGAAGATGACACTATAAAAGGCTATGATGACGCGGACAATTTTATAAGCACATCGGCAGGCGATGACAAAATCATAGGCGGTATATTTAATGACACTATAATCGGTGGAAGTGGAAATGATAAACTTCAAGGTGGAGATGGAGATGATACATATATCTTTAATCTTGGTGATGGCAAAGATATCATCACAGAGCGTGAACTTAGCGAACCATATTTGATAAGACAAGATTCATTTGATACCGTAAAATTTACAAAAGGAGTGAATAAAGACGATATCTTGCTATCAAGAAATGGCGACGATTTGATTATCAAAAATAAAACAAATGGTGACGAAATCACAGTTAAAAATCATTTCTTTTTATCAAACAGATATTATAAAATAAACTCAATTGAATTTGATGATGGAACAATTTGGGATGAAAAGTATATAGATCACAATGCTGTTTATTATGGTAGTGACGCAAATGACGAACTTTCAGGATATATGGGAAATGATGACATAATTAAAGCAGATAGTGGAAATGACACTATATATGGATTTGACGGAGATGATGAAATTTACGGTGAAGATGGTGATGATTATTTAAGTGGTGGAAATGGAATAGAAAAAAACACAGGAAACGATAAGCTATATGGAGGAGCCGGAAACGATCAACTTAGAGGTGAAGATGGAAATGATTATCTAAACGGCGGAAGCGGCGATGATAGATATTATTATTCTTATGGAGATGGGTTTGACACTATAGAAAATGAAGGCGGTGGAAGTGATTCTTTGATATTTTTTGATATTACAAGAGATAGATTAAGCTTTTCAAAAGAAGAAAACGACCTTATCATAAATATAGACAACGATGCAAATCAAGGAGTAAGAGTTAAAAACTACTTTTTAAATGATGAGTATGCTCTTGATATGATCCAACCAGGAGATCAAAAGCCTGCTTATACTAAAAACGATATAGACAATATCGTAAATGCCTTTGATAAGCCAACTCTTACAGAAGATAAAAATGCAAATATTATTGATACTAAAAACGATGAAATTTTACAAGGAAGCGACAAAAACAACACTTATTATTATCATGGAGGAAAAGATCTTATAGTTGATAGTGGTGGAATTGATACTTTGAAATTTATGATTAATGGATATCATCTTAATTTTTCATCAAACGGAACTGATTTGTCATTAAGCCTTGGTAATATACAAGATAAAAATAACAATAATATTGTAACCATAAAAGACTTTTTTGCAAATGAAAATTCAATTGTAGAAACAATACAACTTAAAAACGGTTATAAATTCAGTGCAAAAGATATTTATCAAAGCTTTGGAAAAGAGTATCCAAAAAATGACTCTTCAAATACTACAGATCCTCAACCAAACGAAAATAATTTAGTTGGTGGCAATGAAGATAACAGATATGTATTTAGCGGAGGTCAAAAAACAGTAATAGATAGTGGTGGAAACGATACTATAAAATTTACGCAAGATGGAAATGGTTTAAATTTTTCAACAAACGGAACGGATTTAACTTTAAATGTTTACAATCATGAAAACGATACTATAACAGTTAAAAATTTCTTTACAAATCCAAGCAATATAATTGAAAAGTTTGAACTTAAAAACGGTTACACAATTACTTCAGAACAAATTTATCAAAGCTTTGGAAAAGAGTATCCAAAAGATGACTCTTCAAATATCACAGAGCCCGAAACACCTGAAATTCCACAACCAAACGAAAATAATTTAGTTGGTGGCAATGAAGATAATAAATACATATTTAGCGGAGGTCAAAAAACAGTAATAGATAGTGGTGGAAACGATACTATAAAATTTACGCAAGATGGAAATGGTTTAAATTTTTCAACAAACGGAACGGATTTAACTTTAAATGTTTACAATCATGAAAACGATACTATAACAGTTAAAAATTTCTTTACAAATCCAAGCAATATAATTGAAAAGTTTGAACTTAAAAACGGTTACACAATTACTTCAGAGCAAATTTATCAAAGCTTTGGAAAAGAGTATCCAAACAGCAATGAACCTTTTGGAGTATCAGCAGACACTGCGAATAAAATCATTGAAGAACTAAACTCATATTCAAACGATAATGCGCTAAATTTAAATTTCAAAAACGAAACAAATAAAAATATGGATATAATGCAAATCTATAATGTATGATTGCTATCTCTAAAAATTTTATTAGATACGATTTAAATATGTTGTTTGATAAAAGTCAACTACTTTTATCAAACAACTTTCTTCAAATAATTTCTTACTCGCACCATCTTTTTTGTTTTGCGATTAAATCAGCTTTGGTTAGATTGTATCCTGCATTTATGATATTTTCTTTTAGGCTTTGTTCTTTATTTAGTGCATTTATTGTTTGATTTAGCACTGTAATTTTATCGCTTTGTCCGTTTTTATTTAATGATAAACTCATATCTTTTAATCTTTTACTTTCTTTACTCAAAAGCTCCAAGTTTTTCAAAGTTTCTTCTTCGTTATTTTTGAAATTTCGCATATCCATAATCTCTTTGTCGTATTTAAGATTCGCGGCTTTTAATTTTAATTTATTTTGTTCGTTCTCCAGTCTTGCTCTATTAAGCTGTGCATTTTTTCTGCCGCCGTCAAAAATGTCCCAAGTAAAAGAAATTCCAACTCTATAGCCGTATTTTTTGCTATCTTGCACACTTTTCCAATATCTGTCTTTGTCGTCTCCATAAAAATCATATTTTGCATAAAAAGATATCGTAGGATAAAAAGAGCTTTCAAGAGATTTGATATTTAGTTCATCTTCTTTTATCTTAGAAACTATTTGCATCGCCATAAAAGTATCTTTAAAATCCAAAAATTCATAATTTTTTTGAATATTAAAATCATTGAAATCAAAAGCATCGTTTATATCTAAATTTGAAAGCATTGAAATCATATTTAAAGCGTAAGCTGTTTGTGTTTTTGCGCTTAAAATTTCATCTTTTATTTGAGATAAGTTTATATTTATATCGGCGACATCAAGTTTTGATTTTTCACCTATTTTATTTAATCTTTTTGTATAATCCAAAAGAGTTTCATAAATATCAATCTTTTGACTATTTATATTTAAACTGTTTTTTAAAATCAAAACTTTTTTATAATTTTCCAAAATTTCAAGCGCCAAATTTAATTCATCATCACATTTTTTAAAACTCATTGTTTCAATTTTTTGTTTTGCGCTCTCTTTTCTATAATAATCGGCTCCAAATTTTAAAATATCATATCTTAAAATAAGTGAAGCCGAGTTTTGAAAAGTAGTAGAACCGGCAAGTGAGCTCTCGCCGACATAAACCGAATTATATCCGTCATCAAATCTTTTAGAATATTCAGAGTTTAAAGCCAATGATAAGGTAGGATAAAAATAAGAATATGCGTAATCCAAATCATTTGAAGCTAAATTTATATCAAGAGATGATATTTTTATATCTGGAGAATTTTTTAAGGCATGCTTTAGAATTTCATCAAATGTGATAGCAAGTGATCTGTCCATAAACAAAAATACAATAACAATGATAAATTTTAAAGATTTTAGCATTAAAAGCCTTTTAAATTTGTTGGTTTTTGATTATATGATTTTTTGTTTAGTTAAGTATTAAAATTTGTGTGAAATTTATAACAATTATAATAAAATCAATAATTTTTTAAAATAGCTTAATAATTAAGCTATATTTTACAAAACCATTTAAGTTTAATTTTTAAAAAATTTCAAAAGTAAAATTTAAAAAATATATCAATTCTTAATATGCAAAAAAAATATTTGATATTTTCTAAAATAGTACTAATATTCATTACAAATAGGCTGCTAAACCTTTGATATTAATGCAAGCTTCTCCAACTCTTGTTATGCAGCAAAAAAATATGCTCAAATATTTATAATTCTCATAGTTCAAACAATAAATTTATATGAAATAAAAAAGTAGATAAGAGGAGAAAAACAAGCAAACAAATAAAATATACAAATCCGGCTACACCTAGTATTATAATCAGATAAAATATATCAGCACCGCTAAAGTTGGAAAATACCCAATCTTTCCATAATAAAGTATAAATAGCATTATGCCAACTATGCAACAAATTTAAACTACAAGCGATGGGTTTGTAAGACTTTTAAAATTTTCTTAAAGTCATTTATTAAATCATTAAAAAATCTTCACCATCATTTTTATTTGAACAATCATTATCTTTATCTGACACATTGTTTATCCTTTCTTATAGCGAAAGCTTTGTTTTTATTTAACTTCTACCACCAAGCTTAATTTTATATTTTATAATCTTACTTATTAAATAATACTCAAAATTAATACTTAAATTAATTTTCAAAAATATTTTAAACAATAAAATTATAACAATTTTAAAATATGACAACATAAAATAATAACAAGCACTATTATAATTATTTTAATCATTTTGTGTTGCTAAACTAAACTTCTTTATAGTTAATAAAACGCGATATTAAATAGAAAAATTTATATATGTTTAACAAAAATAGCAATCTTGCTATTTAATCAAAGAATAATATTCTATAGTTTAATTTTATTTAAAAATAAATTTTTCAATTGAATTTTTGATTTTTTTATAAAATTTACAATTTTTACAAAAATTTAATATATAAAAAACTATTGGTATAGAAAATACTGTCAATATTATTTTCCAACAAATCTTAAAATTTGTAAATAAACATTGCAAAACATATAAAAAAACTAGCATAGAAAAAACTATATAAATTACTAATAATATTTTTTTAATATAAAACATTATAGGATTAGATTGAAATTCTGAATATGTTGAATTATTTTTATCTATAATGTTGTTAATTTCTTTTATTTTAATTTGAATTTTTCTCGTATACTCCAAAATCATTTTTTCATTTAAATCTTTATTTTTTTCACAATTATCATATATACTTTCTAACAATTTAGTATCTTCTTTAGTGTTCATCGTATAAAAGTTGTTTAATAGCAGCTTGTATAGTTTTTTTGATCTGAATTTCGAATTTGGCTTTAAAGATAACTGAACTAAAGCAAAATAAATTTTATTTAGTTTTTTTAAATTTTCTTTTTGAGTATTTATAAAAATTTTTTCAGATTGGGCTATTGAGTCTGTTATAAATTTTTTAATTACTAATGAAAATATACTTATTATTAAAAATACAATAAACTCAATATCATTCATCTTGCCATCTATAAAAGTTAAAATCTCATTTGATAAATTCATTTAAAATATCCTTGATTTTTTTGGTGAAACTTTTTGATATTTTTCCATTATTTATCATATTATCCCACTTTAATTTTTCATCTCTTAAAAATGCAAATACTTTTTCAGAATTACCTAAAATAATATATCTATTTATACTATTGTTCGTAGTTCCTGTTTTGCAAAAAAATGAAGATAACCCTAAAGTATTTATTGATACTTTTCTTAATATCGACTTTAACTCGTCTAAATACTGAAGTTCGCTGCTTGAAAATAAGTTATAATAAGCCATTGATAATTCATATAAAGAAATACCATACGGAGTTGATCCCAAGACTAAAGATGGGAAATCTCCACAATATTCTTTATTGAATAAAGTAGAAATATACTTAGAAACATTGTTAAAACCAACTTTATAACTGGCATTTAAAAAAACTGTATTGTTAGATACTTCTAACGCTCTTGCTAATGACATTGTGTTACATCTGTATTCAAATGCCTCTTTTGCTGTCCAATCTCCATATTTGTAGATAGGTCTTGTTGGTATTTGTTCATTTTGATCTATGCCATTACTTCTTAAATACAAATATATAAAAGGTTTAAGTGTTGAGCCTACATTTCCGAAGTTGTTAAATATATAATGATTTCCGTGTTTGCTAGCAAAACCTGAAATCTTACCTTTATTTATACATATTACAGAATCTAAATCATTAGTAGAATTTACAAACCAGTTTATTTTATTTTGTATTTTATAGTCTATTGTACTATTGATTATAAATTTATTATAGTCTATTGTTTTTGCAATATCAGGAATAATTGTTGACGGAACAACATTTATTTGATTTTGCTGTATCTTTGGCGAATGACGCAAATATTTATTAGTTTGATTTCTTGAAATAAGATTTGATTTATTTAATCTAAATAGAATGCTCCTGTATCTATTTAAAAAAAGTTGTTTATTATCAACATATAGATTTGGTCCTCTTAATAACACAATTAAAGATATAAATTCCTTTTTTGTCAATTCATTTAACCGTTTTGAAAAGTATTTAATTGAAGCAGACTCAAATCCATATAAATTTGATCCCATATAAACGGATTCAATATATTTATCTATAATATATTTTTTTGAAAAGATTGTTTCTATTTTTAATGCCTTAAATATCTCTTTAACTTTTCTTTTTATGGTTTTTGAATTATCATTTAAATAAGCTCTTGATAATTGTTGCGTTATAGTACTTCCGCCTTCTACTATCTTGCCGGCTTGTAAATTTCTATAAAAAGCCCTTATTATGGCAATAAAATCAATTCCTATATGATTATAAAATCTTTTATCTTCTATAGATAATAAAAAATTGATCAAAATTTCTGAAATATCTTTATTTAACCGCTTAGCGTAAATTTTATTTTCATTGGAGCAAACACCGATAGTTTTACCATTACTAGCTTTTACTATATAACCGTTTATATCAATGTCTAAATTAGTTTTCATTTTTTTATTTTACTTTCTTATATTCTAAAATTTCTAAAAACAAATTTTTTTAATACTGTTAATACTTTAATATTGCGAAAATTAATAGTTGTTTTTGTTTCATAGATTGTTATACTATTGTTTTTGTTTAAAAATTTATATAATTTATAATTATTTAAGTAAATATTATTTGCAATATATTTTTTTATTTTTTTATCTTTTTATCCTTAGTATATAAGAGTTTCTCAAAATCCATAAAATTTTCCTTTTGTTTCAGAGCTTATCTTACACTAAGTCCTTCATCGAGATATTTTACGATAGGATATATGAAAAGCTCTATGACTCGTCTTTTTCCGACTTTCACTTCAGCTATTACGCTCATTCCGGGCTCTATTTGTTTTTCTTTGCCTTCTACCATCAGACTTAATTTTTTCGGTTTTACCTTTATTTCAAAAATTTCCCCAAGTTTTTCGTCTTTTATAGCGTCGTTTCCTATATGTATAAGCTCTCCGTCTATTTTGCCGTATTTCTGAAAGTTGAAAGTATCAACTTTAATGGCTACTTTTTGTCCATTTTGTAAAAATCCTATATCTTTATTTAAAATTTTAGCACTTATAATTAGAGGCTCGTTTGCGGGAATTATACTGATTAGCTCTTCACCACTGCTAACGGAACTTCCAACCGTATGAATCAAAAGTTTTCCTACATAACCGTCTACAGGAGATGCTACGATTTGTTGTTTCGTTTGGAAATTTAGTGCATTTATAGAAGCTTTGATTTCGGCAGCTTCTTTTTGTTTTGTTAAAAGTTCATCCAAAAATTTAGCTTTTTGACTCGTTTTAAAATTCTCAAGCGTTTTTTTAGTTTCACTCAGTTTTGATTTTAGTGCAAGTAAATTTTCATTTGTGCTTTTTATTTGCGAGTTTAAATCAATCTGTTTTGAAAGCGCATCCTCATAATCTTTGCTTGCTATTATATCTCGAACGTTTTTTAAATTTTTAACCCTTTTATCCGCTAAAATTTTCAGTTCGCTTAATTTTGAAATTTCAGCTTGTGTGCCGTTTATTGAGTTTAGTATGCCTGAAATTTTAAAATTCAGTTCATCTATGCTTTCATCAAAATTTTGTTTTTGATTGATATAAAGATTCATTTCGTCGCTGCTTAAATTTGCATCTTTTTGCAATTTTTCACTGAAGCTTAAAAGTTCAAGTCTTTTTATACTGAAATTAAGTGCTTTTAGTTTTTCTTCCTGCGTGATTAAATTTACTTTAGATACGCTTGGATCAATGATTATGAGCGGTTCGTTTTTAGATACTTTTTGTCCTTCATAAACTAAAATTTTTGATATTATTCCGTTTTCGAGCGGTTTTAAAATTTTAATATTTCCGCTTGGTATTACTTTTCCGTTGCCGCTTACTACTATATCTATTTTGGCAAACACAAGCCATAAAACCAAAAAAACGAAAATTGTTACAACTATCCATAGAATCGTTTTTCCCAGCGGATTTTGCGGTCTATCTTCTATTTCAATTATACTTGGTTTAAATTCGTATGAATCGTCAATTTTTTTAAAAAGTTTAAACATGATTGAGCCCTGCTTGTGCATCAAGCAATTTTTTATAATATCCATTTTTGGCTACCAATTCATCGTGGCTTCCGCGTTCTTTAATTTCACCTTTATCTATTACTATTATTTCGTCACAATTTCTTATCGTAGAAAGTCTATGAGCGATGATGATGAATGTTCTATTTTCTTTTATTTTATTTAAATTTTCAGTTATTGCTTTTTCGCTTTCATAATCAAGCGCAGATGTCGCTTCGTCAAATATTAAAATTTTAGGGTTGGAAATAATCGCTCTTGCTATCGCGATTCTTTGCTTTTGCCCGCCTGAAAGAGAGCTTCCTCTTTCTCCTACTATCGTATCATATCCTGATGAAAGCTCTTTTATAAAATCGTGCGCTCCAGATATTTTGGCTACTTTTATGATCTCGTCCATAGAAGCGTCGGCTTTTGCATAAGATATATTTTCTCTTATTGTGCCGCTAAAAAGATAATTTTCTTGTAAAACTACGCCTATATTTTGCCTTAAAATATATGGATTGAGATGTCTTATATCAATATCATCAATATAAATAGCACCGTCATTTTGTAAATAAAGCCTTTCGATTAGTTTTGTAATCGTGCTTTTGCCGCTTCCGCTTTTTCCTACTATGCCTACACTTTTATTTGCATCTATCTTAAAACTTAAATTTTTAAGAACCAAATTAGAACCAGGGTTGTATCTAAAGCTTACATTTTCAAATTTTATTTCACCTCTTACTTTATTTAAAATTATCGGTTTATTTGTTGTTTGTTCAGTCGGCGTATTTAATATATCGCCTAATTTATCCACACTTATAATCGCTTGTTGAAATTCATTCCAAAGACCTACAAGTCTCATTACAGGAGACGCAAATTGCCCTGCAAACATTTGAAAAGCGATAAGTTGGCCTACGCTTAATTTTCCTTCTATTACAAGCCCTACACCAAAATATAAAATAGATAAAGTCATAAGCTTTGAAAGAGCGTTTGCAAATCCACTTGCGATATTGCTTAAATTCGAAAGATTAAAACTTGATTTTACATATTTTGCTAAATAATCTTCCCAGTTTCTTTGCATTCCACCCTCAATTGCAAGAGATTTTACGGTTTGCATTCCAGTGATTGACTCTATCAAATAAGAATTTGACCTTGCTCCCATCTCAAATTTGTCATTAAGTCTTGCTCTTAGCATCGGTGTAATAAAAAAATAAATCAAAGCAATTACACTTACAAAAGCTATTGCTATAAGTGTAAGTTTTACGCTGTAAAGTAGCATCATAATGACAAAAACAAAGCTAAAAAGAAGATCAAGCAGCACGGTAACCGATTTGTTTGCAATAAAATCTCTTATGCTATCTAACTCTCTTACTCTTGCCGCTATGTTTCCTACTTTTCTGTTTTCAAAATATGTCATCGGAAGCAATAAAAGGTGCAAAAACAGTTCGCTTCCAAGCTGCGCATCAATTTTTGTCGTAGTGTGAGCAAATATATAATTTCTGGTAAGAGAGAGTAGCATTTCAAAAATAATAACTGCGAAAAATGCTACCGCGATAACATTTAAAGTGCTAATGCTATGATGAGTTAAAACCTTATCAAGAACTACTTGTGCAAAAAGCGGCGTAACAAGCCCAAAAAGCTGCATTATAAAAGAGGCTAGTAAAACTTCAAAAATTATAAATTTAAATTTCAGCATCTTTTTATAAAACCATGCAAAGCCGAATTTGACTTGAGAATTTAAAGCTTTATGAGCCAAAACTATTATTTTGGAATTTGAAATTTCATTCATCTCATCTTTGTTTATCTTTTTTAAGCTGCTCCCGCCATCATAAATCAAAAATGATCCGTCTTCTAAAATTTGGAAAATTACAAAATATGTGTTTTGTTTGGATTGTGCTATAAAAGGAGGTTTATATTTTGAAATTTCAGATATATTTTTGATTTTTGCTTTAAATTCCAAATATTTTGCAATTCTTGTAAGCTCGTCAATGCTTGGTTCGTTTGTATTCAATGCAAATTTATTTATTATTTCTTTAGAATCAAACGGAATTCTATTTATTTGAGTAATAAGTGCAAGCGCCTGCAGAGCAGTTCGCATCGGTCTAACCTTTAAAATTAAATTTTATTTTTTTGATTATACGGCTTTATTTTTTAAATGTAGATTAAATAATATTAATTTATGCTATTATTCACTGTTAAATTCAAATTTCAAACCAAATTCATAAATTTTTAGCAATTTTTTAAAAATTACATAAAGTCGCAATCTTGCTTATTTAAGTAAAATTGGAATTTCAATAAAAATTTTAAGATATAATCGGCAAAATTCTACTAGAAATTAAATTATTACAAAATGTAAATTTTATGAATTTTTAAATTTAAATTTATTTGTAATGTAGATTTAAATTTGAAAAATTTATGGCAAAATCAAATTTTATTTGATTTTGATTCAAAAATAGATTTTGTTATGATGTTTTATTTACAAAAGGTAAAAAACACAATTTTATAAATTTATGGTTAGCGGATACAAAGAATTAAAAAGATATTTTAAATAAAAATAGACAAGAATTTAGACAAAGTGCAAAAGAAAATAACCACACTTTTTGAATTTAATAAACAAGATTTTCAATAACAAATTTTAATAAAAGGAGGAAAATTATAAGTTCAATCGCCAGTAGAATAGCAAAAGTTAATTAAATTTTAAATATAGTGGACAAATTTTTAGGCGGCAAAAGTAAACAATATAAAAATACTTTTGATTTTACATATAAAAATATTGATAAAATTTATTTTTAAAGATAAGATAAATTTTAAAAAAGAACTGCAAAAAATAAATTTTAACAATGCTTGTATTTTTTAAATTTTAACTTTTTCTTGAATTTTTTTCCGTGATTCCACTTATTCCGTTGCGGCGGGACAATTCATTTAACAAATTTTCAGGATGAATTCCATGATAAGCCAGCGCTACAACCATATGAAAAAGCAAATCGGCTCCTTCATAAATCACATCATATTCAGGCTCATTTTCGTGGTGTTCACCAAAAATTTCACGTTTCAAATCGCGATAATTTTTAGCTTTATTAAGATCTTTGCACGCAAAAGCGAATTCACTTGCTTCTTCACAAATTTTTTTAAGATAAGTGTTTTCGCCTTTTTCATATAGCTTTGCGACATACGAATTTTTTGGATCCGCATTAAATTTTCTATCCAAGCAAATGTGATAAAGTTCGTCTAAAATTTCGTATTTCGGCTTTGAAATTTTTTCATTTTTTTCATGCGGAATTTCGCCGTCATTCAAAGAAATTTCATTAAAAAAACAACTTTTATGCCCTGTATGGCACGCTGCACCTTTTTGTTCAACTTTTAAAAGCAAAGTATCATTATCACAATCCAAAAAAACAGAGCAAATTTTTTGTGTATTGCCGCTGCTTTCACCTTTTTTCCAAATGCGATTTTTTGAACGCGAAAAATAATGGGCAAAACCTGTCGAAAATGTCAAATTCAGTGCTTCTTCATTCATATAAGCCATCATTAAAACTTCACCGGTGGTGTTATCCTGAATGACAACCGGCAAAAGACCGACCTTTTGCCAATCAATTTTTATTTTATTTTCGCTCATTTTTGCCATTAAATTTTATCCATTTCACTTCATTCAGTTGCGGTAGAATTTATCGCGCTCTGTTTGGCTTTATCTTTTGTATCAACCCAAATATTCGGCACTGCGCCACCTGGTGTTAAGAAAATTTTAGCATCCGAATTTTCTTTTAAAGCTTCATTAAATTTACCTTGAATTTCTATTTGTTTTAGTGTCAAAAGATTTTTATCAAGACTTTTTGCAATCTCGGTATTCGCATAAGCTGCCGCATCGGCTTCTATTTTAACGGCGTCCGCTCTACCTTGAGCCTCTATTTTTACAGCTTTGGCGGTTCCTTGCGCAAGGGCTGCTTTTTTAAGAGCTTCCTGATTTGCCTTTTCAACTTCGTATTTTGTTCTTTCAGCTTCTTGCTTTGCGATTTGAACGCGCTCAATTTGCTCTTTTACTTTTGTAGGTAGAATAATCTCACGAAGTTGCACTGCAAGTAAATTTACAGGCGAATTCGGCAAAGCTTCGATTGTAGCCTGAATTCCGTCATTTATAGCTAAAGCTATTTCATTACGCTTAGTTGGAAGTTCTTCTGCCGTATATTTACCTGTGACATTTCGCACTACATCGCGCACAACCGGATCTACAATCTTATCTTCCCAATAAAATCCCCATTTTGCAATGGTATTTGAAGCTGTAGTTTCATTTAATTTATATTGAACAGTCAAATCAATGCTTACAGGAAGCGCTCTTGCATCAAATACGGAAATTGAATTTTTTCGAATAATACCGGTTTCGCCTTTTAAATTTCCGCCGCCCATATCTTCGTTATTTGTATAATTTATAATTCTGACTCTCGTGTCAACTATAAAAATATCCTGTACAAACGGCACAAAAAAATGAAGTCCCGGTTGAAGAGGCGTAGGATCATAACTTCCTAAATTCGATTTGATTCCTACTTGACCGGATTGAATCGTAACAAACGGTCTTGCTAAAACCAAAACCGCAATTATTACAATTAAAATATAAATCAGACCTGAAAATTTACTGAAATTAGGCAAATTAGGCATTTTAAAATTTGTTCCGCCGCCGTTTCCGTTCATGTTTTGTTTTTTGTTAAAATAGTCGTTTAAATCTGCTGGCATATTTTCCCTTATTTTACATATGTTAGATAGTGTTCGAATTTAGCATTTTTGCCCATTACAACGTCGAAATACGTTTTTTGCAATTTTTCGGCTACAGGTCCCATTTCACCTTTTCCGATAATGCGTCCGTCGATATTGCTTATCGGTGTAACTTCAGCGGCGGTTCCTGTGAAAAATGCTTCATCAGCGCTGTAAACTTCATCTCTTGTAATTCTTTGACGTTTTACTTCAAAACCTAGATTTTCGGCTATTTCAATAACTGTTTGTTGAGTTATACTTTCCAGACTTGTATCGTTTGGCGGAGTGATTATTGAGCCGTTTCGCACGATAAAAAAGCATTCGCCGCTACCTTCAGCTATAAAGCCGTTTTGATCCATCAATAAAGCTTCATCATATCCTGCATTTACGGCTTCAAAATTTGCCATTTGAGAATTAAAATAATTTGCACTTGCTTTTGCCTTTGCCATCATTGAAAAAGGTGCAGGCTTCATCCAAGAGCTTATTTTTACCTTTATGCCTTTTCTAAGAGCGTCTTCACCCATATATGCGCCCCATTGCCACGCAGCGATTGCCACATCGACATTTGCGCCTTTGCTGGAAACACCCATTGTGCCGTATCCGAAAAATGCTAGAGGACGAATATAAACAGTTTGTGTAAAATTATTTTCTCTTACAACCTCAATTTGAGCTTTTTCAAGTTCTTCTTGTGTATAAGGTATATTGATTAGGCATGCGTGAGCTGAATTCATTAAACGTTTTGTATGCTCTTTCAATCTGAAAATTGCAGGACCTTTGTCTGTCTGATAAGCTCTTACACCTTCAAAAACAGCATTTCCGTAATGTAAAGAATGAGATAGAACATGAACTGTCGCATCTTTCCAAGCTACTAAATTTCCGTTAAACCAAATATACTTAGCTTCATTTATAGTTGCCATATTGTTTTCCTTTTTTAAAATTTTATCTTGCAATTGTAGCAAAAAAATAATTAAAATTCGATTTGCCACATCAAGCGCAAATTTAAAATTTTGCGCACCTTATTTACTTAAATTTTGCTCTTTTACGGTTGAGTTTGTTTCCGAAATTTGCGGAAATTTAGGCATATTTTCGTTTTGATTGTTGATATAAGCGGTTTCGCTTATCTTATTCCACTCTCTACCGATTTTAAGAAAATTTCTTTGACTATCTAAGATTTCTTTAAATAAAGGATCTTTTGCAGCTTCTTCGTCCAAAATTTCATCAGTTGCTTTTTTTAGCGCTTCCATTACATCGGGCGGAAAATTTTTGATTGTAACATCCGGAAACTCTTTTTTCATCTTTTGCCAAATTACGGAATTTTGATAAAAACCGCTATTTTGCATATTTTCTCCGGCCATTCTGGCAGCAGCCTCTAAAATCAAACGCAAATCTTCAGGAAGTTTGTCATAAACATTTTTATTTATCAAAAGTTGTGTATCGCCTGTAGGCTCTTGCCAGCCGGTATAATAATACTTCGCAACTTTATGAAAACCAAGAGGCATATCATAAACCGGACTTACCCACTCTACGGCGTCGATTGTACCCATTTCAAGCGCCATATAAAGCTCACCTGTAGGAATTGTGTTTATCGTAACGCCAAGTTTGCTCATCACTTCACCGCCAAATCCAGGAATTCTGAATTTAAGCCCTTGCAAATCAGCCAAAGAGTTAATCTCTTTTTTAAACCAACCGCCCATTTGCATTCCGGTTGTTCCCATAATAAACGTTTTAATGCCGTATTTGTCAAAAAGTTTCTCATTCAACTCTTTTCCGCCGCCATAATAATACCAGGCATGTTGTTCGGCAGTTGTCATTCCGTAAGGTACTGCTGTCCAAAACATCGTCTTCGGATCTTTTCCTTTATAATAATAAAGCGAAGTATAGCCGAGTTCGTATTGACCGCTTTTCACAAAATCTAAAATTCCGAAACCGGCTTTGTGCTTGCTTGGCGTGTCAATGCGGATTTTAAGTCTGCCGTTGCTCATAGTTTCGGCATATTTCTTAAAATCATTCGCTGTTTTTCCAAGAACAGGCGTAGTATTTTCCCACGTAGAAGCCAGTTTTAATGTGTAAGTGCGTTCGGCAAACGCAAAACTTGCGAACATAAAAACCGTAACAAAAACTAAAAACTTTTTCATTTTTTCTCCTTATAGTTTTATTTATATGTAAAAATTGTTTTCACAAATAATATATGCGTTTTTAAAATATTTATTTATATTAAATTAACGCAGTTTCAGCTTTTTTGGAAAAACATTTCATTTTACTTCATTTAAATTTTGAAATTTAGCGCAAAAGACAAAACAACGATACGTTTTTTAAAATTTTATACAATCTCAAAATTTAAATTTTGTAATTCTATACATTTTTTGCATAATTAAACCTTAAATTGTGACATCTTTGCAATGAAAATTTAAATCGCCATTACTGATTTGCTTTTTTAATATTACCAAATTATTTTTTTAAAAGGAGTTTTTATAGAAAATAAAAAAGCAGTTTGCGTCAAACAAAAAGTAATATTGTTGAAATTTTAGCGATAGTTTTTGCTGATTTAGGCAATTTTTTCAGGAATCATTTTTCCGCTAGCTTTATTAATTACGATTATAGCGATATTTCAAGCCGAAAAAGACACAAAACAGACTTAATTGCAATTACTGTAAGCCGGGATTTTAGCAATTATCGGTTTTATTGTAACTTTGTTGGCTACATTATGTATGGCTTATCTTATATAATAAATTTCAGAATTTGTAAATTCTGAAATTCGGAAATTTATTCTCCGACAGGAACGGGCGGATTTTGCGGATCAATTTTGATATTTTCGGTTTGCGAAACAGGTACATCTTTTGGAATTTCGGTTTCAACAGGCGGTTTTGCAAGACTTTCATCTTTTTTTTCATCGCAACCGCAAAATAAAAAGGCTGTGCAAAAAATCGCCAAAATCACAAAATTTCTCATTTTTACTCCTAAAATTTGATGAATTTTACACTAAAATTTTAAAATTTGAGCTAATCTAAATTTGATTTTTAAAATTTTCATCATTTTAGCGATTTTTAAAAGCTTTTCGTAATTTTCGCTTTTATTTATTGCTTTATAAACTGCAAATCACTACATTATAGCACGATACAAAATTTTATTTACTTTATAAAAACAGCTTTAAAATAATTATTATGAGCTGTGAAATTTTACGTTGTTAATTATTTTTTAAAACTATAAAATTTAACAACTCGTTATTTTATAAATTTCAATCTGAAATTTAAACCCGACGCCCGTTTTTTATAAATAAATTTTTATTTATTATGCAAAAATTTCAATGTCTGCAAAATTCAACGAATTTTCACTTCTAAAAACACTGAAATCACTATTGAAAGTAACTATTTTGGCGCGAGCATAATTTGTCGTTTTGTCATAAAGCACATCATTTTTTACGGTTAAAATTTTTTCGCTCAAAAACTCAATATTTATAATGCTACTTTCGATAATACCGAAAATTTCACTATCAACGCTGTATATAAACCCCTGATTGTCTTTATAATCTCCAACTGCAAGATGAAATTTTTCAAATTTTACGCCGTTTTTAAGCTCATAAATATCGCCAAATTCAGCTTTTAGAACATCGCTGAAATCATTAAAATTTAAAATATAACTCAAATCTCCTATATAATATTTGCCTTTTTTCATTTCGGTCCTTTAAATTTTGCCGAATTTTATAAAATTTTCTATATCCAGCTTAATTTTTAGCGCCGCATTTACAGCTGTTTCATTATAGACTTTCGTAAAATTTCTATCAACGAAACTTTTTTCAAGGTTGTTTAAAATGCTGAATTCAGCCATATATGCATAATTTGCAACGTCCAAAACCTCTCCGCTGCTTCCTATACAGATAAAAAGTTTCATATCTCTTAATCTTGCGTAAAGTGTGGCATAAAAAGGCGCCATCTCGCCAAACATTACTACATTATGGCGAACGCGTGAACTGCCGCATTTTGGACATTTTTTATCTTTTTGAGATTCGTAGCCTATATAAAATTCATGCCCGCAACTTTCACATCGCAATTTTGTGAGCTCGCCATGCAAATGAACGACATCATGTCAACCTGCTCTTTCAAGCAAATCATCGATATTTTGCGTCAAAACAGCGATTTTATCAGGATACTTCGACTTAATTTCGGCAATCATTTTATGAGCTGAGTTCGGCGCGACATTTTTAAGTTCAATTCTACGATTGTCATAAAAGTTTAAAACTTTTTGGCGATCTTTTGCAAAACCCTCAACGGAGCAAATTTCCATTACATTATAATTTTCCCAAAGTCCGCCATTTCCTCTGAAAGTACTCAACCCGCTATCAGCAGATAGCCCTGCACCGCTTAAAATCAAAATTTCATTCATTTTTTTGCCTTTTTGCGAATTTTAGTAAAATTTTGACAATAATCCAAAAATTTAAATTAAATTTTAAACCTGATTTTTATATTAAAAAATTTACAACGACATTTTTGGTTTATTGGCAATTTTAATAATAAACAATTTAAAAAATTAAAAGAATTTTATGCCTTTTTAACTCTCTTTTTACGCTCTAGCGTTAATAATTTTAAGACCGCCAATTTTTACGAAATTGGACTTCCTGTCATACTTAAACGAATTAAATGTTAAAGTTTTTATCTTTAAAAAGTTATATAATAAATTATCCTCTGTTATTTATTTAAATTACATCTTTGATTATTTTTTTATTATTTATTGTTGTATTTTTTTCTTTTTTATCTGTATTTTTTTTATTAATTTCATCCTTTACTTTAACTGCTTTTTTATCAAATCTTCAATGCCAGTTTTATTTATATCAAGTGCAAATAAACTTATCGCCGAAGCAAACAGTGCTATAATAAATTTTTCGTATTTATTTCTTTTTATTAAATTTTTTTTGAAATTCCAATAAAGTTAAATTTGAAAGACAGTTAAATAACTAATATTGTTTATAGGATTGTGTGAAGCGGATTTTGGGCAATAAACGCAAGTAGCTTACTAAGTAAGTTTATACGATAAAAAAATTTAAAAAAGAGGCCCTGAAGTTCCTTATCTACATTAGAATGGTGCTACTTTATAAAATTAAGCTGCAATCTCTAATTAAATTACGGAAATCAAACCAACGGTATTATAGTCGCAATCTGATAAGCCGAACTCTCAAAAATGGTCGGAGTGAAAGGATTCGAACCTTCGACCCTCTGGTCCCAAACCAGATGCGCTACCAGCCTGCGCTACACTCCGAATAAATTATATTTAAATAAGTATTTAAAAGAACAGTTTTATTAAAGATTTAAAATATTTTAGAAATACGATTGTATCGTATTTTATTAAAATTTAATATAAAATTTTACATTGAAGTTTAAATAAATATCTGTGATAAATGATAAAAACCGAACGCTCATTGTTAAATACAGCAAAAATGTAGAAGCAATATCATATTACATAATTTCAATAAATTTTTATCACATCGCTTCAATAAAAAATTTTAATAAATTAAAATATCTGAATTTTAGCCGTAAAGCCAAAATTCAAAATCAATTTTTTTTAAAATACTTTAAATTATTCTGTCTTATCTTTGACCCAAGTGGCACCGTCATTTACTTTGTCTTTTGTCCATTCAACTCCGCTGTTTGTATCTTCTTTGACACCATGCCAAGTGTTTGAACAACCGCAAATTCCAAAAACAGTAATAATTGAAAAAATTAAAACTCTCATAAATTATCCTTAAAAAAATTTTTAAGATACTAACAAAACTAAACTTAAAATTCTATTTTTTTTACAATTTTTTTTAAATTGCAAAATTTTTAAAAAAAATATAAGTTAATTATTGTAGAATTACTTTTATTTTATGGGGTTATAGCTCAGCTGGGAGAGCGCTTGAATGGCATTCAAGAGGTCGGCGGTTCGATCCCGCTTAACTCCATTTTTAAATTTTTTAAATTTTAAACAACACTTTTTAATCTCTTTTAAAATGCTATATATCAACTTATAATAATTTATTATTTTTATTTCTTTTTTGCAATCATTATTTAAAAAAATTAAACTGCATAACTGGTTACCGAAATTTGCAAAAAGGCATATAATGCAAATATAGCACAATAATTTTACATGACAAAGATATTTAATTGCTATAAAAAATATTAAAATAGTAGATAATTCGCGTTTAAAATTGAAAAAATGTTATTATGAAAAATATCACTAAAATTTACAGCCGTAAAATTTGAACTGAATAAAATAAATTATCTTTATCTATCATATATTTTTTATTGTGCCCGATATTTAAAGTCTTTATTTTCTTTTTATGCTAAATTTAACTGCGTAATTAAATTTGTAATTTATTGTCAAAATTTGAGACTAATTTCAATTAGGTTTCAAATTACAACTTGCAAAAAAATACAAAATATAAAATCAAGCGTTGAAATTACAGTAAGAAATTTTTTAATTATTACTCTTAAAAATTTATTGAACAAAAAGTTAAAAAGCAAAAATTTAGATTTTTTTTGATAAAATAAAAAATTGTATTTTTAAAATTTTAGTTTGAAATTTCATAAATTAAAATTTTTTAAACTTTATTTTTTTATATTCAGGTCCCGTAACTCAGTGGTAGAGTGTCACCTTGACATGGTGGAAGTCGATGGTTCAAGTCCATTCGGGGCCACCATTAATAGCTAATTTCAATTACAATATAAACAAATCATTTGTATAATAAAATCATTTAAAAACTGATTTTATACAGTTTATAATCTTTTATTTTTTATTTATGCACTTAAAATGATAAATTTTTTTATATTATTATAAAGTTTAATAATATAAAAACCTGATAATATCCGAACAGAATTGGGATTTTATGACAGTAGAAGTTATTGACTTCTTTTTAATAAAATATTAGCTATGTATTTTGATTTGATGTATTTTTAAAAATACATTTTAGTATATTTTTCAAATTCATTGTTTATAGGTAAGCCATAAACTCAAATTAAGCGCAAAAAAATCTTAGAACTGGTAACCTGAACTGAAAATATCAATTAGATAAAATTGAATAAATACCTTTTTATACCGTTCGCCATAATTTTATCGACTTAAATGCGCTATATATCATATCACTTATGACGCCAAGCAAAAAACCAATGGCATGTTATACCACAAAAGATGGTCACTTTGGCTTGAAATAAAAGTAGTTTTAAAACTTTATTTATAGTAATAAATAAAGAGGGTATTTAAGGAATTAAACTCTCTATGCTATCTTTTGTTTATTTTTAATTTTTCCTCAAATACCATATAAATAAATTTTAGATTAATTATAAAAGCCTTTCTAAACATTCTTTTTGGCTCTTTTAAAAATCTGTAAAACCATTCTAGTCCATGCTTCTGCATCCAAAGTGGTGCTCTCTTAATATGTCCAGAAAGGACATCAAAACTGCCACCAACCCCCATAATGAATGGCACATTTATTTCATTTAAATTTCTAGAAATAAATTCTTCCTTATATGGGCTTCCAATTCCTATAAAAAGCATATGTGCCCCACTTGAATTTATTTTATGAATTATGTTTTGCTCCTCATCTTTATTAAAATATCCATTTCTATAGCCAACAATAATATCTTCACCATATTTATTTCTAATTTTTTTAACCAAGGCCTTAATAATTGTTTCTTTTGAACCTAAAAGAAAAATTTTATATTTTTTACTATCAGATAAAGCTATTAAATTTTGCATTAAATCAATACCAGCAATTCTTTCTGGTAATATTTTACCAAATATCTTACTAGCAAAAACTATAGATTGACCATCAGCGCATCTATAATCAGACATATCAATAGATTTTTTGATAAATTTGTTTTTATGATAAAATACGACTTTTGCAGCATTAATATCTTCCTGATATAGTTTTTTATTGTTTTTTATAGAATCATCTATAATCTTTACCATTTCCGACATTGTAAAACCATATATATCTATACCAAACAAAGTAACCTTTTTATTATTTTTCATTATTTGTCCTCATTTTTAAAACCTTAGCTGGAACACCACCAACTATAGTGTATTTTTTTACATCTTTAGTTACAACCGCACCTGCACCAACTATACTACCTTTTCCAATTTTTACACCCGGCAAAATAATTGCATTTCTACCTATCCAAACATCATCTTCTATAATTGGATTCAAATGTTTAATATCTCCTTGCATTATCATTGGTTTATCTATCATATCATGTTTGTGTGTTGAATTTAAAATAGCAACATTAGGAGCAATCATTACATAATTTCCGATGACAGCTCCTTGTATAAAAACTCTTTCATTGATGTGGCAATGTTTTCCAATAGATAAATTTTTAGCATTACTAATATAAACCTTATTTTCAAATTTATTATTTTTATCATAATTAGATATTTTTAGAACAAAAGAAATATACCAAATTCTAATAGTATTAAATATCCTTCCGAATTTAGAACTTGGCAAATTAAATATTATAATATAGTATAAAATTAATTTTAGTCTATCCATAGAAATTCTCGCATATATTTTTTATTTTATGAATTAGTTTTTTATTAACTATTTCCTTATCATACATTTTAGAAGTATTTATTGAATTTTTAATTAATATTTTTTTTTGTATATTATCTAATTTTATAAATTTTACAATTTTTAAAGCTAAATCATTATAATCTTCTGGCTCAAATAAAAAACCATTGTAATTATCAATTAAATAAGTTTCTATCCCTCCAATCTTAGAGCCTATTACTGGAACACCACAAGCCATAGCTTCTAATCCAACCAAACCCAAGCTTTCGCCTGCTCTATATGATGGAAAAACAAAAATATCCATATTTCTATAGTACTCAGGTAAATCATTTTGTTTTTTTACACCTAAAAAATATATATATTTATTTATTTTTAAATTATCAATCATATTTAAAAAATCTTTTTCTTCATTTCCGCAACCTATAACAGTTAATTTAATATTTATCATATTATATTTTGTAACTAAAACATGTATTGCCTTTAAAAGCACGTCCCAGCCCTTGCCATGGTCTATTCTTGAAACATACCCTAATTTTATTATATTATCATTAGATATTAAATTGCTATTTTTAGAATTAAAAATTTTTAAATTTATTCCACCAGAGGGAGAAATAAAAATATTTGGATTAGAGTATTTTTTTAACACTATATTATAAAAATATTTAGATGGGACAACTATTAAGCTAGCATTTTGTATAGTAGAATACACAATTTTTGATACTCTAGAATTACTAAGAACATCGTCGCCATGTGCATTTATAATAATTGGTTTTTTTATTTTATAAAATACTTTAATTAAAGCTAAAGGAAATACTGAATGCTCCGCATAGTGTATATATATTACATCATAATTATTTCTCAATATACAAAATATAGACTTAAAAATAAAAATAAAATATTTGCATATTTTTTTTATTTTAATATTTTCTCTACCTTTTATACAAACTATATTAATATTTATATTTTCATCCAATAATTTTTCCACAAAATTCTTTACAAATACACCATAGTTTGGATATTTTTTGCTAGGGTACATATTTGATAGAACCAATATCCTCATTTTTCCTCCTTTTTGCATTACAGAATGACATTAAAAGACCCAAAAAAATTCCAGCGTGACCAGAATTTAAAACATGTCCAGCGGTTAAGCTGATACATAATACCAATATCATAATAATATTAGTATATCTATAATAAATTCTTTTTTTAAATTGATTTTTTAGTACTATAAAAATATAAAAGCCATATGTAATAAATACACCAAATAAACCATATGACATTAAAAAATCTATTAAATCTATTTCTACCATATTAATATCATTAAAAGCATAAGTCCATAATACGCCACTTCCAAATAAAATTTCTATGCTATTATAATTGTTTAAAAATAAATCTAGTGCCATTTTAGCATATACATTCCTATTGCTAAATACAAAAGTTAAAATATCTAATTTGTTATAAAAGTACTGTAATCTATCAAAAATATTTGTTAAATAGTATGCATAATAAAATGAAAATAAAATTAAAATTGGCAATATAATATGAACTGTTATAAATAAAAAAAATGTTTTTTTATTTATTCTTTTATTGTTGATTGAATCGGATACGTGTATATATAAAAAAGATAAAAAAACTATTAAAGCACCTATAAACATAACTTTAGTAGACGATAAAACTCCAATAAAAATTACTAAAAATGAAACAAATAAAAACAATAAATAATATCGACTACTTATGAATATCATCTGCAATATTCCGCCACAGATTAATACTCCAATAGCAACTTCATTCATGGCGTAAAAAAAACCTTTTACACCCTCATTGTTACTATATGTATTATATCCGAAACCAAAAGCGCCAATTATAAAATTAAAAGCATAAAACAAGAATGAATATTTAATAAAAATTAGAGAATTTCTTTTAAATTGCTTTAAATTTAAACTTGAAAAATACAAATAAGATATAAATATTAACATAAATTTAATCATCCAATCTAAGCCTAAAACTGATATTAAAAAATTTTCAGATATCAAAAAATGAATTAGAAATAATAATATCAATATGTTTATTATAATAAAATACTGTACAATTTTTTTATTAACACTTAATAATATCATAAGAAAAACAATACTAAATTTATAAAATAAAGATATGGATATATTAAATTTTTCAATTAAAAAACCATTCATAATATCTACTGGTACATAAAATATTAAACCTAACAATAAAATTTTTTCTAAAATTATTAATTTTTTTTTATTCATATTATTTTTTTAATATTTATTATGGATAAATTCTACTATTTTTTCGCAGGCCTTGCCATCACCATAAGGATTGGAAGCTTTACTCATTTTTTTATACTCTTTTTTATCATCTATTAGAATTTGAGTATTTTCAACTATTTTATCAATGCATGTTCCAACTAATTTTACCATTCCAGCTTCTATGGCTTCAGGCCTTTCAGTTGTATTTCTTAAAACCAATACAGGTTTTCCTAAGCTTGGTGCCTCCTCTTGAATTCCTCCACTATCAGTTAAAACAAGATATGACAAATTCATTAAATATGAAAACTCTAAATAATCCAAAGGATTTATAAGATGTATATTTGAAATTTTACCCAATATTTCAAAAACAGGTTTTTTAATATTTGGATTAAGATGAACTGGATATATAAAATTAATATTTGGATTATTTTTAGCTAATACCTCTAAGGCTATGCAAATATTTTTTATTCCATCGCCAAAATTCTCTCTTCTGTGTGCAGTTACTAAAATAAATTTATCTCTTTTTATATCAATTTTATTATCTAAAAAATTTTGAAGTTTTTCATAAATTTCTTTTTCTAAATTTAAATCACTTTTTATTTTATCAAGCACCCAAAAAAGTGCATCTATGACTGTATTACCTGTTACTAAAATGCTATTTTTATCAACATTTTCTTTTAACAAATTTTGCATCGCTTTGTTTGTAGGAGCAAAATGAAATTTGGTAAGTTTGCTTGTTAGAACTCTATTTGCTTCTTCTGGAAAAGGATTGTAGATATCGTATGTCCTAAGCCCTGCTTCAACATGACAAATCTTAATCTGCTTGTAAAATGCAGCTAAACTAGAGGCAAATGTCGTTGTAGTATCTCCATGAACAAAGACATAGTCTGGTTTAAAATCATCAAAAACTTTTTTTATTTGAAGCAAAATATTGGAGGTTATATCGTATAAATCTTGATTTTGCTTCATTATATTTAGATCATAATCCGGCTTTAAATCAAAAATTTCCAAAACTTGATCTAACATCTCTCTATGTTGGGCTGTGACACAAATTTTTGTATCAAATTTATTATGTTTTTTAAACTCTTTTACCAATGGTGCCATTTTTATGGCCTCTGGACGGGTACCAAAAATAATTAAGATTTTAGTCATACACTCTCTCTTTTATCATTTTATAAAACTTTTTAATTATCACATATAACCACTCTAAGTGTAAAAATGGTAGAGAAAATACTATTTTTTTTATAAAATTTAGTATTTTGTTTTTCCAAATATACTTTATGCTGTTTGCATTAGGGCAGATGGCATCAAAAAGTTTTTTTGAATTACCGTTAGATACAGAAACTATACTATAGCAAAGACCAATATTTAAGTACTTTATTGATTCGGACAAACTATTATCTTGTAAAAAATTCTTAGTTGCAATATAAAAATCTCTAAGATCATTTATATTTTTATTACTTCCATAATTTTGCGTTATTGAACTGTCATTTGCCTTATTGTAATGATAAAAAGCACGATTTAGATATGAATATTTTTTTATAATACTATAAAACTGTAAATTTACAAACATATCCTCTCTATTTGAAAAAACTGGAAAAATTACTTTAGAATAAATTTCTTTTCTAACAAGCTTGCAACACATTGATGATAAAATTTCCAGTGTCAATGTTTTGATTATTATATCATCACTACTTAGATTGCTTATGGGAAAAGTTTTTTTATAAATTTCTTTTTTACTATAATTTATATAATAATCGCAAATAACCATATCAGCATCTGTTTTAATAGCTTCTCCTACCAAAGAACTAACCATATCTAATTCAACCCAATCATCGCTATCAACGTGCATTATATATTCACCATTTGAATTTTTTAAGCCAGTTTTTCTAGCTTGTGGCAAGCCCTCATTTTTCTCTTTATTTATTATTTTTATACTGTTTTTTCTATTTGGGTATTTTTCTATAATTTCTTTTAAAACATTTATTGAATTATCCGGTGTGCAGTCATTTACAAAAATATACTCTATGTTGTCATAGTCTTGTTCAAAAAGCGTTGTAGCACACTTTTCTATAAAATTTTCTACATTATAAACTGGAACGATTATAGAAACTAGCGGATTACTCATCTAGAAAGCCTTTGTTTTAATTTTAAAATTATTATATTGATTTCATTTTTATAAAAAAATGAAAACAGCAAACAAACAACAATAAAAGATATAATGTTTGCATCATTATCGCATTTTACCATAATGAAGCTTTGAATTAGTAAAATAAACAGATAAAGCATGATATTTAGCATTTTTATGTTCAGTTTAAAAGTTTTGTTTATCACAAGCACCATTATAAAGCATACAAATGAGTAGCAAATGACATATGAAAAAGCCACTGCAAAAACTCTGAATTTATAGATAAACAGATATAGCAAAATTATGTTTAAAGTAGCGCCGCAAGCTGTCGCGATAAAAAGATATTTGTTTTTATTTATGGTGTTTATGATACTCATCAAAAACTCACTAAAACCAAAAACTATAGCCCCTAAAAGCGTAAGTGGGATATAAACCAAAGCTTCATTAAAAGCACTATTTATAAAAAATGGAAAAATTATCTTAATTATAGGCAATAAAACAGCTACCGATAAAAGCATAAATTTAAGATACTCGTTGCAAGCTCTTGAATAAAACATAGAGTTATTCTGTTTTTTAAGATCTTTTGAAAAACTGACTTCTTGCCAACCTAGTTTAAAACACATGGCAACAAGAGAAATAATCATCGCAAATTTCAAAGCAATAGTATAGTATCCATTATCAGCATAACTTAACTTATTGGCTATAACAGATCTACCATAAACAGCTGCAAGCCAGTATGAAAGTGAGTTTAAACAAAGTGGAAGTGAGTAATACAAAAGCCTTTTAAAAAATGTAAAGTCAAACAGAGCGAATTTAATCTTTTTTATAACTTTTACACTACATTCCATCATAAAAATAGCTACTAAATTTCCAAACAATGCACCTAAAAACAGAGCTTCATATCCAAAATCAAATTTATACAGCAATACAAATGAAGTTATAGCATATAAAATACTATTAACAACGCCGCTTATAACAAATACTGAATTTTTACCATAAGCTCTACAAATATAGCCGTAAACACCTTGCAAATTTGAAAATAGACCAAGGCATAAAAGTATAGATTTAAATTTAATATCATAAATTTGCATAAAAAGATAAAAAAATAAAAAATAAACTAAAGTAGATATAAAAAAGATAAAAAAGCCTGAAAAAAGAACTTTTTCTTTGTAGTTTTTAATTTCTTTCAAATTTGGATCAAGCAAAAATTTCATAATGCCAATATAAATATCCAAAAAGAAAAATGAGATAAAAAACTGCATATAGACTAAGCTTAAGTCATACTCTCCAAACTCAGCCGGACTTAAATACTTTGTATAAATTGGAAGCATAAAAAATGCTATAAGTTTGCTTAATATGCTTCCTAAAAAATATATTCCGCTTGATTTTACAAATCTTTTTAAATCACTCAAAATTTTTACTCTTATAAATTTTTATTTTACATTTTTTATATCATAAAACCGAAACATCAAAAAAACTCAAGAAAATTTCAAAACTTTTTATAGATTGAATTGAAAATTTATTATTTTATATTAAATAAACTTTACGTATGCTTAATTATATGTATTGTGAAATACATTTTAAATTTCTACTTAAAGCAAAAAAGTTACATGAAAATTAATAAAATTGTTAAATTAAATGCTTTAAAGTTAAAAATTCTTATTAATTTTTTTTTAAAAATAAAGTAAAATTTTCTATACTAAAAGTCCGTAAGCACTAAGCATATTTATTTTGTCATTTATATACTTTTCAGCCATTTGCTCTATTTTTTTCTCATTTTTTACAATTTTTTCTTCAATCACAAAGTTAAATTTTCCGTTTTTCTCAAAATTGATAAGTTCTTTTACCAAATCGTTTTTAGAATTTTTACCGTTAAACTTCGGTAAAATTTCATAATCAATATCTTTATTCAGCCCTATATTATCGTATTTCGGAGTAAAAAAGCCAATTGTGTTTTCATCTTCTTTTAAAAATTCCAAAAGTTTTATATGAGAATCCTTAATCTTAGGTTTTTCCAAATTTGGCGCTAGAAATTTCATCTTACAAAGATTTGCCTCGATTAAATTAGCAAAAATGCTATAGCCGATATTTTTATACATCGCGGAAATTTCTTCTTTATCATGAACTTTTTTAAAATCACCCATAAAATCGCCGATTTTTAAATTTGATGGGTAAATTTCGTTTAAACTCTCTAAAAGTTCACCCATTCCACGCGGCATAAACATATTGTTTTCAAGATTTTTATAGCTTTGTTTCGCAAAGTCGTAGCTGAATTTACCGCTTAAAAACAGCTCGTCAATCGTTTCAAATTTTAAATTCGCTTCACTGTTCATATTTTTTGCAAAATTATCTTTTACAAAAAGTGTGCGTCTGAAAGTTCTATTTGTTATAAAATCAATGAATTGTTGAATTTTTACGCGGTTTTTGTCACACTCTTTTTCAAGTGCATTTTTTAAAGAATCATTTATAGGCAAAAATATATCATTTTCAAAATTTGCCTCACAAAGATATTCAAGTCCTTTATTTTTCGCATCGCGCACGACTTCATAAAGATAATTCGGTTGATTGAAACCTTCCATATATTCATGTATCAAATAGCTTTGTGATCTATTTACAATATCATCAAAATGGCTGTCTATGACATTTTTTACCATACCTATTGCATTGTTTTTAAGATACTTTAATGTATCTTTGAAATTTAATATACTCTCATCAGCAGAAATTTCTCTACCTTCATTTCTAAAAAGCGTGATATCGCGCAAAATTTCTTTACCTTTCCAGCCTGGATAGCAATTATATGAAAGATACGCGACACCGTTTTCGCTTAAACATTCACTGAAAATTCGCAAAATCGCATCTTTTATATCGTCACTTACCCAGCTATAAACGCCGTGAGCTATAATATAATCAAACTTGCCGAAACTTTTATCAATATCTTTGATATTTTTAACTTCAAATTTTATATTTTTTAGTTCAAGCTTTTTGCTTATTTCTTTGGCTTTCGCGATTTGTTTTGAACTAAGATCAACTCCGACTACGCTGGCATTTGGATGATTTAGTGCAAACGGAATTATATTGCCGCCCATTGAACAGGCAAGCTCAAGAACTCTTGCGTTTTCAATTTTTGGCGTTTTAAGTCCGAAAATAATAGCCGCCAGTGCTGAATTTTCAGGCATTGAACATTTAAAAACTTTAGAATTATAAGGAACTTCATCATATGATTTTTCTATATTTTGCATTTTTAATCCTTTTCAGCAAATTAAAATATTTAATTTTACATTTTTAAAGCGGTTTGCACACAGTCTTTTATAGAAACCTTACCGCAAATCGCAACTTCACAATATTTTTCCAAACTTTGCGCCGTAGTTTTACCTATAGCGACCGCACGCCATGATTCATCCCAACCGAAATTTTTAACAAAACATTCTACATTAAATGGCGATGTAAAAATTAAAACGGCAGATGAAGGCGGTTTTAATGAAACATCAACCTTAACGAATTTGTTTTCATAAGCCTCAATACAATCAAGTCTGACGCCGTCCCGCTCCAAAATAAGATTAAGTTTTGAAACTGTTTTTTCAGCTTTTAAATAAAGCACTCTTTTTTTTCTAACCAATAAATGAGAAATTTCACAAGCAAAGGCGTTGCCCGTTCCTGCTCGTCCGATATAGATATTTTCAAAACCGAAATTTTTGGCGGCTTTGAATGTCGGAATACCTATTGTATAAATGTCTATTTTAAGACTTGGCATTATTTGGTTATATTCAAGCGCTTTAACGGCATTTTTTGAAGTAAAAATTATCGCGTCGTATTTTTTTTCGATGTTAAAAATTTTAAATTTTATATCACAAACTTTTAAATTTATTACTTTTTCATGCAAAAAAGGCGTATTTGAAACCAAATAAATCATTTTTCAAGCCACTTTTTTAAAATTTCAATTTGTACACGAACGCTTTCGTCTGCGGTGCCGCCATAACTTTTTCTTGAATTTTTGGAATTAAACAAATCAAGACATTTAAGCGCATTTTCATCAATTTCGCCATCTATTTTCTGTAAATTTTCCAAGCTCATTTCACTCAAATCAAGTCCCAAACTTTCAGCCGTTGCGACACATTTTCCAACGATAAAATGCGCTTTTCTAAACGGAATATTTTTTTCACGTACCAAGTAATCAGCCAGATCAGTTGCCGTAAGATGACCTTTTTTGCAAGCTTTTAACATATTTTTCTCGTTAAATTTCGCTGTTTTTAACATTTCACGCAAAATCACAACAGAAGTATGCACCTCTTTTACACTATCAAAAACACATTCCTTATCTTCCTGCATATCTTTATTATAAGCTAAAGCCAGTCCTTTCATCGTCGTCAAAAGAGAGATTAAATTTCCATAAATCCGCCCTGTTTTACCACGAATAAGTTCGGCAACATCCGGATTTTTCTTTTGCGGCATTATAGAACTTCCTGTGGAAAAAGCGTCACTTATAGTTATAAACCCGAACTCTTGAGAATTCCATAAAATAAGTTCTTCACAAAGTCTTGATGTATGCGTAAAAACTACACTTATATTAAATAAAATTTCAAGCGCGAAATCTCTATCGCTGACACCGTCCATTGAATTTGACATAGGCGCTTTAAATCCAAGAGTTTCGGCCGTTTCAAAACGGTCTATCATATGAGGCGTGCCTGCAAGCGCAGCCGATCCTAACGGCGAAAAATTATTTCTTTCATAACTTGAAATAAATCTTTCAAAATCTCTTTTAAACATAAATGCGTAAGCCAGTAAATGCTCTGCCAAACTTATAGGTTGGGCGTGTTGAAGATGAGTAAATCCCGGCATTAGGGTTTGTATATTTTTTTCCGCAATTTCTACAAGCGCTTTTACAAAAGTACGCAAAAGCTCAGCTATAGCCAAATTTTCCCTCATACAAAAATGACGAAAATCGGTCGCCACCTGATCGTTTCTGCTTCTTGCGGTATGAAGTCTACCTGCTGTATTTTTGCCGATAATTTCGGCCAAACGCTTTTCAATTGCCATATGAATATCTTCATCGGAAATTTTAAACTCGAAATTTCCTGATTCAATTTCGTTTAAAATTTGATTCAATCCGTTTTTGATTTTATCCACTTCATCTTTACTTAAAATTCCGCAATTTGCAAGCATGGAAGAATGCGCAATAGAACCTTCAATGTCATCTTTATAAAGTTTTTTATCAAAATTTATCGATGCGTTAAATTCTTCCAAAAGTGCGGAGCTGGCTTCGCTAAAACGACCTTCCCATAGTTTTTGCATTTTTTCTCCTTTTTATAATCATAAAAACTAAAATAATACCTAAAATTCCTGCAAAAATACCTAATTTTATACGATTATCACTATAATTAGGCGACTTTTCTTTCAAAAAAAGTTTTAAAGTTTTGCCGTTATCAAGCGAAATTTCAGCTTTAGCGCCTTTAGCGCCGTTTAAATTTACACGCAAAATATTACCGAAAAGCCCTGAAATTTCAGGTTTTTGCATATTTGAATAACTTATTTTAAATTTTTTAAATACATCATTGCAATCACTTGGGCGCACGAAAATATCATAAGTCATATTAGGCAAAAGCGCCAAATTTTCGCCGCCGTTTACGACAAAATAATGATTTTTAGGAGTTTGTGTTTTAAATTCCCACTCTATTCTTTTCGCTTCGCCGTTTTGCGTATAATCAAACTGCGCTTTATAAGTGCTGTCAAAATCAAAAATTTCTTTGCTGAAAACGGCAAATTGAAATTGGCTGAATCGTCCATTTATATCGTTGTTTTTATCAATTATTTCAGTATTTTTAAGTTCGTCGCCGTTTTGATTAAAAATTTTAAAATCCTGCATTTCAATATTACCCGCATTTTTATTAAATTCTATACTCACAGGAGTTGATAAAATTTTACATTTAGGCATAGGATCAGGAATTTCACCGTTAAAAATCGCAAGAGCCGGCTCGTTATTTGGATAGACGACGTAATCGATAAAATTTAAATCTTGCGCCTGTAAAAAATTTTTCTTTTGCATTGCAAGTTTTTTATCTTTGCAAAATCCGAATACAAACTCGCCAAAACCGTTTTCGTTTACACCTTTTTTACAAAAATTTTCTACATTTGAATTTCCCATTTCGAATACATAACTTGAAATTTTATTATCATCCGCAAAACCGATTCCAACGCTGTCTATATGAAAATCTAAAAATCCGAAACGATGATAAATCGCGCTCATAAGACTATCAATCGCCATTTTCATATCTTCTGCATTATACGAAAAATTTTCAATTACGCTTGAATTAAATCCTGCTGCAAAAGCTCTATCTTGTGGAGTAATACCGGTAAAATTTATTTTTCCTGCTGTTTCGTCGTGAGAAATTTCATTATTTGCTACAACGTATTTTGCGTGATTTTGTGCAGCGATTTCAAGAGTAGAATCAGCAGTAAGCGTATTTAGACCGACATCCGTGCGTATATCATTTAAATAATCAAGAGGATTTTGATAAAACGAAAGACCGCTTTTGCTCTCGCTTGCTTCTTTGGCGTCATTTGGAATTTCATTGCAACCGTAAATTGCAAACAAAATTCCGATGACAATTGCCCAAAATTTAAGCTTTTGGACCTGCTTTTGCAAATTCTACGCCTTCTTTTACATCTTCGTATCGTTTGAAATTTTCGATAAACATTTTAGCCAATTTATCGCGCATTTTTAAGAAATCTTCTTTATTATTCCAAGTGTTTATAGGATTTAGAAGTTTTGTCTCTACACCTGTCAATTTTTTTGGAATTGAAAGATTGAATTTTTCAAAATTTTCAAATTCGCATTTTTTTATCGAACCGTCAAGAATTGCATTTATACAAGTTCTAGTAGCTTTTATACTCATTCTTTTGCCGATACCGTAGGCTCCTCCGCTCCAACCTGTATTTACAAGATAAACGTTAACATCGTATTTATCGATTTTTTTACCCAGAAGACCTGCATAAACGGTTGGATGAAGCGGCATAAAAGGTTCCCCGAAACAAGCTGAAAAAGTGGCAACCGGTTCTGTAATTCCTCTTTCGGTACCTGCTACTTTTGCAGTATATCCGCTTAAAAAATAATACATTGCTTGATCTTTTGTAAGTTTTGCAACAGGAGGCAAAACTCCAAACGCATCAGCCGTTAGAAAAATTATATTTTTAGGATGACCTGCTTTTAAGCTTGGTTCATGATTTAAAATATGCTCGATAGGATAGCTTACGCGCGTATTCTCAGTTTTTGAGCTGTCATTAAAATCCACAACACCGTCATTTATAACTACATTCTCTAAAAGTGCATCTTTTTTAATAGCGCCGTAAATTTCAGGCTCATTTTCTTTGCTTAATTTTATACATTTAGCATAGCAGCCGCCCTCAAAATTAAATATACCGTTATCATCCCAACCATGCTCGTCATCACCGATTAATTTTCGATTAGAATCTGTAGAAAGCGTTGTTTTTCCTGTTCCGCTTAATCCGAAAAATAGTGCCACATCGCCGCTTTTACCGACATTTGCAGAGCAATGCATACTCATTTTACCTGATAGCGGAAGCCAGTAATTCATCATTGAAAAAATACCTTTTTTCATTTCGCCGCCATACCACGTTCCACCGATTACGGCAACATTTTTTTCTATATTGAAAATTACAAAAACTTCACTGTTTAAACCGTCTTTTTTATAATCTTTATTTGCACATTTGCAAGCATTATAAACAACGAAATCAGGTTTGAAATTTTCCAGCTCATTTTTATTCGGACGAATAAACATATTTTTTACAAAATGCGCTTGCCAAGCAACTTCAGTTACGAATCTCACGCTTTTTCGACTATCCAGACTGCTGCCGCAATATGCATCTTGAATGTAAATATCCTTATTTGAAAGTTGTTTTTTTGCTGTTTTTAAAAGTTTATTGAAAAGTTCGTCTGTGATAGGTTGATTAATTTTACCCCATGAAATGAATTTTTTACTTGGATCTTGTTTGACGAAATACTTATCTTTAGGGCTTCTGCCGGTAAAAATTCCGGTATCGACGGAAAATGCGCCCATTTTCGTCATTTTACCCTCTTTTTTTGCAATTTCATGCTTTAATAATTCATCATAACTAAGATTATGAAAAACTTGTTTAATGCCCTGTAAATCGAGCTTTTCAATATCATTTACCATTTCGTTTCCTTAAATAATTTTGAATTTTTGAAATTATAACTAATTTTTACTTTTTTAAACTTAAATAAGATTTTGAATCTAAAAATTTTGATAAGATAATTTTTATCATTTTAACACATCAAAATTTTTTCCACTGTTTTATCATTTTATAAAATATTAAAAAATTTTTGGTATATTTACGAAATATTTTTTAAGGAGAGAAAATGGCAGTTAAAATAACTGATATTTGTATTGCATGTGGTTCTTGTATAGATGAATGCCCGGTAAGTGCTATCGTAGATGACAGCGAAAATCCGACAGGCGAAGATATATATTATGTATTTGCAGATAAATGCGTAGAGTGCGTAGGTCACAATGATGAGCCTGCATGTGCGAATGCTTGTCCGACAGATGGCTGTATTGTATGGAGTGATGTAACAGCAGGACAACCAAGCAGAAAAGAAATAGGCGCCGATTTGCGCAAAGGCGACACACCTGTAGTTGCTTAAAATTTAAGCCCGAATCGGGCTTAAATAAAAATTTATACTTTTTTTGATATAATCTCATCTTTTTAAAAATTTTAAGGAGCTTTTTATGCAACAAACATTATCAATAATAAAACCTGATGCCGTAGAAAAAGGTGTTATAGGTAAAATTATAGATAGATTTGAAAGTGCAGGTTTAAGAATAGCTGCAGCTAAAAAAATCAAACTTTCAAAATGCGATGCAAGTCAATTTTATGCCATTCATAAAGAAAGATCTTTCTTTAATGATTTAGTAGATTATATGACAAGCGGTCCTGTTGTGGTTATGGTTTTGGAAGGTGAAAATGCAGTTGCTAAAAATCGTGAACTGATGGGCGCAACAGATCCTAAAAAAGCGGCGCCAGGAACAATAAGAGCCGATTTTGCAGAAAGTATAGATGCAAATGCGGTTCATGGCAGTGATAGTGAAGAAAACGCTAAAAATGAAATCGCATTTTTCTTTGCAGGAAGAGAAATTTGTTAATAAATTTCAGTAAAATTTCACACCAACCGTATAAATTTGATATATCAGAAAATGGCGTGAAATTTACAGGTGAAATCATAAAAAAAAGTCAAAATATTTGCGAATTAAAAGGCAGATTAGATGGTATTTTGGCATATATTTGCGATCGTTGCGGCGAAAATTTTAATCTTAAAATAAACGAAACAGTTAATTTAATTTTAAGTAACGGAATTTTTAAAGATGATAACCATGAAATTAGCGATGTGATAGAATTTTTAAATGGTGTCATCAATTTGGATGAAATTTTACAAAGTGAGATAGAAGCTTACAAAAGCGGATATTTCTATTGCGATAAATGTAAAAATTTATAAAGGAGAAGAAAAATGGCAGTTCCAAAACGAAGAGTTAGTAAAACTCGTGCAGCAAAAAGACGCACACACTATAAAGTAAGCTTGCCGATTCCTGTTAAAGACAAAGACGGAAGTTGGAAATTACCACATAGAATCAACACTAAAACAGGCGAATACTAGTATGATTTGTGTTGCAATAGATGCAATGGGTGGAGATTTCGGCTGTGAGCCGATAATAGAAGGCACAATAGATGCTCTAAAAGAGCGCGAATTTACAGCGTTTTTAGTAGGCGATCAGGCACAAATGGAAAAATTTGTACCAAAAGAGTTTATTAGTCGCGTAAAATTCATACAATCGAATGAAATTTTCGAAATGAAAGAAGGCGCTACAAATGTTCTAAGACACAAGGAAAGTAGCATATATAAAGCTGTTGAACTTGTAAGAAGCGGCGAATGTCAAGCTGTAGTTTCAGCAGGACACAGCGGCGCTACAATGAGCTTAGCGACTTTACGCGTCGGCAGACTTAAAAATGTCGCTCGCCCGCCTATTGCAACACTTATGCCAACTTCAACTGGCACACGCACACTTCTACTTGATGTCGGTGCGAATGTAGATTGTAAAGCCGAGCATATTTTTCAATTCGGTGTTATGGGTGAAGCTTATGCCAAAGAAGTTATGGGCATAAAAGAACCTAAAATCGGAATTTTATCAAACGGCGAAGAAGACGGCAAAGGAAATGAAGTTACAAAAGAAGCATTTAAACTTTTAAAAAAAATGAAGAATTTCGTCGGAAATGCCGAAGGAAGTCAAATTTTTGATGGAAGTATGGATGTTATAGTTTGTGACGGATTTATAGGAAATATAGCTCTAAAATCAAGCGAAGGCGTTGCTCATGCAATGAACAAACTTATAAAAAAAGAAGTTAAGAAATCACCTTTAGCAATCGCCGGGGCGGTGCTTATGAAAAAAGTATTTAAAATAGTGCGAAAAAACACAGACTATGATGAATACGGCGGCGCACCCCTTTTGGGAGTTAAAAATTGCGTTATCATAAGTCACGGCAAAAGCACGCCAAAAGCCATAAAAAATGCAATTTTCCAAGCCTTAAAATTTTCAAATTCAAATATTAATTCAGTAATTTCAAACGAACTTGAAAAATTCAAAAACGAGTAGCACAAATGAAAAATGCGGCTATGCTTTCAATAGGTGCTTATGTACCGCCATATGAATTATCTAATTTCGATCTTGAAAAAATGGTAGAAACAAGTGATGAATGGATTGTCAAACGAACAGGAATTCACACTCGTCATATAGCAAAAAACGAAACCGCCGGCGATATGGCAGCAAAAGCCGCTGATTTAGCGATTTCTCGTTCCGAAATTTCAAAAGAAGAAATTGACGCGATAATTTGCGCAACTATTACACCTGATTTTTTTTGCATGCCGTCAACAGCCTGTATAACCGCAGAAAAACTTGGATTAAATAAAGGTATAACAGCATTTGATATAAGTGCAGCTTGCTCAGGTTTTATTTATTTGCTTGAAATCGGTTCTGCGTTAATTAAAAGTGGTGCCAAAAAAAACGTCTTGATAATAGGAACTGAAAAATTAAGTTCTATTGTAAATTGGAAAGACCGTACAACGTGTGTATTATTTGGAGATGGCGCAGGTGCGGCTGTTTTAAGCTGTATAGATAATAAAAACAGTAAAATTTCAAAACCTTACGGCATAATCGACATTCATACGGCAAGCGATGGAAATAAGGCCGAACTTTTAATGACGCCGACAAAAAATTCAAACATAAAAGATATAGCTGATGAAAATTTAGGTTTTTTACATATGAAAGGCAATGAAGTTTTTAAAATTGCCGTGCAAACACTTTCAAATGATGTAGTTAAAATTTTGAAAAAAAACAATGTAAAACCTGAAGAAATCGATCTTTTTGTCCCGCATCAAGCTAACTTTCGAATCATAGAAGCCGTAAAAAACAGACTAAATTTTACAGATGATCAATGTGTCGTTACAGTTGGCAAATACGGCAATACGAGCTCTGCCTCAATTCCTATAGCGCTAAATGAAGCTTATGAAAACGGACGCCTGAAAAACGGCTCTCTAATTTTGCTTGATGCATTCGGCGGCGGCTTTACTTGGGGTTCGGCGCTTATCAGATTCGGACTTTAAACTCGGTATAAATAAATTATATAAAAACTAAAATTTTAATTTTTATATTAAATTTTACTTAATCAGATTTTGGCAAGCCTACTTTTGTAATAATTTTAAACCATTATAAAATTATCTGTTTTTATGTTTTTCGAACTTAAAGATTTTACAGTCTGCAAGTCGTCTCTACAAAATTTTTATTCCATTTTTATCAAATCGCTTAAAAGGCACATTTATTTCTTCTGACATTTTAAAAATGCGGATGTTTTTTATTTCGCCTTTTATGCTTGATAATTTTAAACTCGACTAAAACATATTTTAAAATGGCAAATATTTTTAAAATTTGTAATGTGTATTTTTTCATTGTTTCAGTCATATATAAAGTTGTTTTATAATTTTTTTAATCTGAATATATAAAAAATCAACGCAAACAGTATTAATTTCATAGTTTGTAATATAAACTTAAAATCTTTATTCAGATATAATTTTATTAATTCGAAAATATCAATAAAAATCGCTATAAACAAAATCTATGCAATTAATTTTTTCATAAATAAAAAGTATGTATCAAAACAAAAGTCTTGAATAATCATTTATAATAATGGAATTTTTATCGTAATTAATTGAGCCTGGTTTTTTAATTTATTAAATTTTGACAATTTCCAAAAAAATTTTCATTTTACATTTTTGCCATTTAAAAGTATTTATTTTTAAAAAATTTATTATTATCTGAAATTTATATAGTTTTAGCTAAAATCTTAAAATTTCAATTTTAAGGAGATATTATGAAATTTAAAATCTTTTTATTAGTGCTCATAACTGCGCTTTTAGGCGGCTGCGCCAGTGAAAAATCACGCGCTGTGCAAACTGAAGCCGTAAAATCGGCACAAATTCCATATAGCGGCGTTAAAATGTCAGTTTCTGTTGGAAGATTCAGTAATCAATCAAGCTATAACAACGGCATTTTTTCAGACGGCGAAGATCGCCTTGGAAATCAAGCGCAAACCATTTTAATTTCAAACTTGCAACAAAGCGGACGTTTTTCCGTAATGGACCGCACAAATATGCGTGCTCTTCGTGAAGAAGCGACTATTTCTAAAAAAGCGCAAAATTTAAAAGGTGCAAATTATGTAGTAACAGGTGATATCGTTGAGTTTGGACGTAAAACTACAGGCGATCATCAACTTTTTGGAATTTTAGGACGCGGAAAAACTCAAACAGCTTATTCAAAAGTAACTCTAAATTTAGTCAATGTCACAACCAGTGAAGTTGTATTTACTGCAAGCGGTGCCGGGGAATACGAATTATCAAACCGCGAAGTTATCGGCTTTGGAGGAACTGCAGGATATGATTCGACATTAAACGGCAAAGTGCTTTCTCTTGCCATAAGAGAAGCTGTGGATAATCTGGCTGTCGGCGTAGAAAATAGCGGACTTTTGAAATAAGGAAATAAAATTGAAAAAACTGTTTTTAGTAATTTTTGCCGTGATTTTTATGGCCGGCTGCGCAGGAAATTCGCGTCAAGCTATGTATTATCATGGTGATTTTAATAGAGTTTTATATGAATATTTCAATGAAACCGGCGATATAAACGAACAAATCGCAGATCTTGAAAATGTAGTACAAAAAGCTTATGAAAAAAATATGCCTGTAGCTCCAGGAATTTACGCTCATCTTGGACTTTTGTATAATAATATCGGCAATTTACAAAAATCTGATTTTTATTTTACAAAAGAGGTTGAAAATTACCCTGAAAGCGCAAATTTTGTCACGTTTTTAAAAAATCATAAAAACCAAAAAAGGAACAGAAAATGAAAAATTTTAAAATTTTAATCCCTGCTTTTTTGGCACTGTTTTTTGCAGGTTGTGCACAACCTAAAGTTTATGATTACAGCGCGCTTCAAAGTGCAAAACCGAAATCTATTTTAGTTTTAATGCCTACAAATGAAACAACTGAAGTAAAAGGGGCGGCCGCTGTTTTGGCAAATTCTGTAGCGCCGTTATCGGAAGCCGGATATTATGTATTTTCACCTGCACTTGTAAATGATACTTTTAAAGCAAACGGCGTTTATGAAGCTGATGATATAGCTAAAATTTCACTTGATAAACTACGCGATATTTTCGGCGCGGATGCCATTTTATATCTTCATATAGATAGATACGGCGCAAACTATAAATTGATAAACAGCTCAACTGAAGTCGGTGTAAATGCTACACTGAAAGATGCAAAAACAGGCGCAACTTTATGGCAAAAATATTTTCTTGCCGTTCAAAACTCAAATGACAGCAGTAGCGGCGGACTGGGCGGACTTTTAGCCAATGTAATAATAGCTGCAATAGCTCAGGTTGCAAACGATGTAGGAGATGCAGCTTATGATTTAAGTGGTCCTGCCATGTTTTCATTGTTAGGACAAAATTGCAACGATTGCCTGCTTTACGGTCCAAAATCTCCATATTTTGGGCAAGATAAACAACTGGCAAAATAAAAACTTCGGCGAAATTTCACAATGGAATTTCGCCAAAAATTAACAATTTCGTAGTAAAATTTCATAAATTTTGCAAAAAAGGGAAATTTATGAAAAACTTAAACACTTTATTTTTTGCTCTTTTTATTATTTTATTTTTAGATGCATGCGCCGGCAAAAATTCTCAAAATCTTGGCGTTGTGGAGTTGTCTCAACCTGTTTTTATAAGCGAATTTCCAACCGATAAAACCGCTTTTGTAAATTTTACAAATACAAGTAATTTTGATTCCAATTTAACAAAAGCTTTAAGTTTTAACTTACAGAAAGCAGGTTACAAATTAAGCGATGAAAATGCGGCAAATTTTGTAATTAAAGGAAATTTAAACTATTTTCGCCGCAAAATCGTAAAAGACCCGAATCCGTTTTACGGCTCGGTCGGCTTCGGCTTTGGCGGATACAGATACAGCGGAATTGGAGTCGGTATGGGATTTCCTGTGTATTTTAACGATGACGACTACGACTACCGCACAAACAGCTACATTTACGACGCGCAGGTTTCACTTCTTATACGCATAAAAAATAATGGAAATACAAAAGATTACACAACAAATTTAAATTATCAAACAGGGCGGAATTTAAACGGAACAAGCTCTATAACAGACGAATTTAACGCGCAAATTTCAAAAATTATTTTACAAATTTTAAAAACTGAATAAGGAGAAAAAAATGGAAAATTTCAGAGACTTCTTAAAGCACGCGGACATAAAATTTAAAGAATGCGAAAATCATTTCGCAGTCAAAAATCCGGCAAATGGTGAAATTTTAGCTTTTATAAAAAAGACAAATGCAAATGAAATTTCACAAATTTTAACCGGGATGCAAAAAGCGCAAAAGGAGTGGGCAAACTTAAACGCGCTCCAACGAAGCGATATAATGCTGAAATGGCACGAAAAAATAGTGCAAAACCGCGAAATGCTTGCCGAAATTATGACACTTGAGCAAGGCAAGGCTATAAAAGAAGCGCGCGGCGAAATTGATTATGCGGCAAGTTTTGTAAGATGGTTCGCAGAAGAGTGCCGAAGAATAGACGGCGACATTCTAACACCTTTGAAACAAACACAAAAACTCTTTGTAATCAACCAACCGATCGGCGTTTGCGCCGCCATTACTCCTTGGAATTTTCCAAGCTCAATGATAACAAGAAAAGCAGCTCCTGCACTTGCTTGCGGATGTGCGATGATAGTAAAATCGGCAAGCGCTACACCGCTTAGCGCTTATGCTTTACAAATTTTGGCACAAAAAGCAGGAATTCCAAACGATGTTTTTATAATAGTAAATGGCGACGCAAGCGAAATTTCAGACGCATTTTGTAAAAGCGATACTGTGCGAAAAATCACTTTTACCGGTTCAACCGAAGTTGGAAGCAAAATTTATGAAAAATCAGCAAAAACAATCAAAAAAATCTCGCTTGAGCTTGGCGGAAATGCGCCTGTGATTGTATTCGATGACGCCAATTTAAAAAAAGCGGTTGATGGCGTAATTGCCAGCAAATTTAGAAATTCAGGTCAAACTTGCGTTTGCGCAAACCGCGTATATGCGCAAAGCGGTATATACGATGCACTTTGCGAAAAACTCGTAAAAAAAGTAAAAGAGATGAAAATCGGCGAGGGTATAAAAGAAGACACCGACTTCGGACCATTGATAAATGAAAGCGCAGTAGAAAAAGTGGAAGAACTTATAAAAGATGCGTTAAATAAAGGCGCTAAATGCCTGCTTGGTGGAAAAAGAAGCACACTTGGCGGAACATTTTTTGAGCCGACTATTCTAAACGGCGCCACAAGTAAAATGAAATTTGCCAAAGAAGAAATTTTCGGTCCTCTTTGCCCTATTTTTAAATTTGAAAATATAGACGATGTTATAAATCAGGCAAACGACACAAAATACGGTCTTGCAAGCTACATTTTCACTGAAAATTTAAACACAATCACAAAAGTAAGTGAAGCGCTTGAATACGGAATGGTCGGTGTAAATACAGGATTAATCAGCAATGAAGTGGCACCATTTGGCGGCGTAAAAATGAGCGGACTTGGACGGGAAGGCAGTAAATACGGCATTGCAGAATATATGCAAAAAAAATATATCTGTGTAGATATAAAATGATTCCGGTTTTAACGATTGCAGGAAGCGATGCCAGCGGTGGAGCCGGCATTGAGGCCGATATAAAAACATTTTGCGCGCACGGACTTTACGGTATGAGCGTGATAACAAGCGTAGTGGCGGAAAACACGTTTCGTGTCATAAATGCTTACGATATGAGCGCGCAGGCCGTTGGAGATCAAATTGAGGCTGTTTTTGAAGATATCGTGCCAAAAGCCGTAAAAATAGGAATACTTCCAAATGCAAAAATAATGCAAGTCGTAGCCGAAAAATTAGCGAAATTCAGCGCAAAAAATGTTGTGCTAGATCCTGTAATGCAGGCTAAAAACGGCTTTAATCTGATGAGTGAAAGAGAAAATTTGCTCTCAAAAATGCTTGACGTAATAGATCTCATCACGCCAAATATCCCGGAGGCTGAAATTTTAACGAACACTAAAATTTTAAATGAAAACGATATGAAAAATGCAGCTCTTATAATCGCCGAAAAAGGCGCAAAATCAGTACTTATAAAAGGTGGACATAAAAATGGTACAAGCGATTTTTTATATTTTGAAGGTAAATTTTTTGAGTATAAAACGAAATTTATAAACACAAAAAACACGCACGGCACCGGCTGCACACTAAGCTCGGCAATAGCTTCAAATCTTGCGCTTGGACGCAAAATGAACGAAGCTGTGGAAAATGCAAAAAAATATATTCAAGGTGCAATTGAAAATTCGCTGGATTTAGGACATGGAGCAGGACCGCTAAATCATTTTTATAATATTTTTTAAAGTAGAAGCTACGCAAAATATTTTACATACAAAAAGCAAAATTTTGTCTGAATTTTTAAAATCTCTTGCATAGCTTTTTAAAATTTATCTTACAACATTTCATAAGCAAATTTTCATATTTCAATAAAACAGGCTTTATCTGAAAATTTATTTTTTTTATTTAAAAATTTTTAAATAAATCTTTTACGCCATAATTTTTGTCTTTAATTATAAGTAATAGCTAAGATTCTTGTTATTGCATTATTTTAGAAATAATGCCGTATTTTTTACTTTTTTTTATTTTATAAAATGCGACTTGGTTGCTTAAAATTAAGTTGCAACTAAGTTGCTTTAGATATACTTCGTTTCGATTTTTTTTGATAAAGGTTTTTAGAATCGTTAAAAAGTCTATTTTGAAAAATATTTTTATCACCGCGACGTTTGTTTTAAAAACATAAACAAAAAAGACTTTTTAAAAGTTTAAATTTTAAAATAAAACCTTATCTTTCATATAAACACAATAAAACAGGACTTAAGATGAGAATATTTATAATTTTGCTGATATTTTTAAAAACGGAAATATTAGCCTGCGCTTTATGCGCTTTGATGACACCTACTGCACATATTCTTTTAAATTTTAATGTTTCACAGGATACTCTCGAAGATATTGAAGTTTCTTGGATATTTTCAAAAAATTTCACCGATTTGACATTGGAAAGTTATGATTTTAATTCCAATTCAAAACTTGATAAAAATGAACTTGACGATGTAAATTTCGCTATGCTGAACTACATATCAAATAAAAATTTTCTAATGAATTTTGAATGGTATGATAAAAACGGAACTGCAAATACAATTAAAGGAAATTTCAGTGATGTAAAGATGGTTATGGAAAATGGAAAAATTGTTTTTAAATTTCGGCAAAAAGTGGGCATTAAAATTCAAAACAATCGAGTTTTAAAAACAACGGCTGGTGATAAAAACGGATTTTTTAATTTTACTTTTTTAAATTCCGGTCATAAAAAAATAGATGATAATTTTTATATTGAGTTTAATTCAAATTTAAATGCTAATTTTGCGCTTTTCATAACCGATCAAATAGAACACAAAACGCAAAAAAGTTTGAATGAGCCTGTAAAACAAAACGGTAGTGAAAATACAAAAAAGCCAAATTTCATCAATCAAAGCGCTATAAACTCACTTGAAAAATTAAAAGCCATTTTTATAAAAAGTGCTGAGAATTTAGATATAAAGATTTTGATAAGCGTGATATCCATATCTTTTTTGTATGGATTTTTTCACGCGGCAGGTCCTGGACATGCCAAAATTTTAACTACAAGCTACTTTTTAGCAAATGGCGGAAATTATATGAAAAGTTTTTTATTTTCTTTGAAAATAGGTTTTTTTCACGTTGCCGGAGCCTTTTTCGTCGTTGTGACAACTCTGTTTTTCGTAGATTTAATCTCAGGAAGCATCTCGCCAAACGCCATTAAAATAACAACTCAAATTTCAGCCGTTATGATAATTTTAATTGCGATCTTCATGTTTTTTAAAAAAATAAAAGAACCGGCAAATACTCATACAAAAGAGTGCAAATGTGCAATTTGTTCCACTATAAAAGAACCTGAAAGTTTAATTTTTAGCAATTCAAAATTTAAAATTTCAAACAATATAAATCACAATAATTTAAAATTTAAAAACATAAAATTCACCTCTAAAAACAAAGAAGAGTGGTTTATAGCTTTAGCCTCAGCCATAATTCCATGCCCTGGAACAATTTTAGCTTTTTTACTTGCTTTTAATGTCGGAAGTTATTTGACAGCTTTTATAAGCGCACTATTTATGGGATTAGGAATGAGTTTTGTAATATTTTTGGCCGCTATTTTTGGAGCCGGTGTAAATAAAATAACGAATTTGAAATTTAAAAAACTGACAATTTATATAGAATTTTTAGGACTTGCATTTATGTTGATAATTGGAATTTTGATGTTTTTGATAGCGGATAATTTAAAAATTTAAAAATTTTGATTTATGTATTATTTTAAAGCAAAATTATTTTTATGAATTTTCATTGTCGGTTGGTTTTTTATTGTTATTTACATTTTTGTAAATTTTTTGTAATAAAATTTCAGCATATATATACCATTGCAAATAGTAATATAATGCAAAAAACTATATAACACAAATATAGAAATTATAAAAATAAATAAAATTTTTATAATTTTTTCGCTTTCAACACTTTTTATTATATTTTATAAAAACAGCCAATATTTGAATACTTTTCATTAATTATATCGCTTGGTTTGCTTTTCTATCCACAAAGATAATAACTTATCACATCCAACGCATAATAACCGTCTAAAGATAAATATATCTCACTCATAATTTACTCCTTATTAATAAAATATATAAACTTTTCCTGCTTTGTATCCACTGCAATTATGAACTCTATTTATTTAAGTGTTTTTAAAATTTCATAATTTGTAGGATTTTCTTATAAAGTAAAATTTTGAAGGAAGCCTTCCGTAATCATCATATTCAATTTTATTCGGAAAAACATTATATAAGAAATTTTTTAAAATTTCATCATCGCTTAAATATTTAAACTCTTTAAAACAAAATCTCATAAAAAATGGAAATTAATGTAATAATTGATAAAAATGTTATTGATAATAAAATTTTATATTTCTTTTTAAAATTTTGCCTTTTTGCGACATCATTTTCAAAAGTGTCGTATGAATATTGGTATTTTTGAGAAAATAGTAAATTGCCAAAATTTTAAAAGGTGCAGAAATTTTTAAAATTTCGCGCCTTTTAAATAATTAAAGCAGAACTTCAATCTCTTTTGAATCGTTCTCTATTTTTTTTGTCGCATCTTTGCGGTATTCGATTAGTTTTTCAGCAAGTTTTTCATCACTTAAAGCCAAAATTTGCAATGCAAAATAAGCCGCATTTTTGGCTCCGGCTTTTGCTATACTCATAGTAGCCACAGGCATACCTCCTGGCATTTGAACTGTCGAATAAAGTGCGTCAAGCCCATTTAACGCTCCGCCACCCATCGGGATTCCGATTACAGGCTTTGTAGTGTTTGCAGCAACAGCTCCTGCCAGATGAGCCGCCATTCCGGCTGCACATACAAAAACTTGTGCGCCTTTTTTTTCGGCATTTGCGACATATTCGGCTGTACGTTTCGGACTGCGATGTGCCGAACTTATAATCATTTCATATGCCACACCGAAATCTTTTAAAATTTTGGCGCACTCGCTAACAACTTCATAATCGCTCTTTGAGCCCATAATAATAGAAACAAATTTCATTTTTCATCCTTTCTTAAAAAGCAAAATTCGCATGTTTTGGCGACACTTTTAATTAAATTCAGGTTTCCGCTGTGAATTTCACTCATTTGTTTATTTGTTTGTGTAAAGATTTTATCAAATTTCATATAAAATTTACCATTTTTTTTATAAATTTCACCTATTTCGTTTTTGGCAGTTGAAATTTCAGTGCCGAAAGGTGAAAAAATTTCATACTCAACTCCAGGCATGATCTTACCTTTAACGGCAAAAAGCTCGCCGTCCTCGCTAAAAGCCTCAACCTGTTTGCTTCCTTGCACTAAAGAAGTGTCTAAATTTTGCGTATCTGCTCTTTCATAAGGATGATGAAATAGATATCCTTCACTAAAACCACGATTTTTCAAAGTTGCAATTTCGGCTTCGTAAATTTCAGCCTTGAAATTTCCGGCAAAAGCATCGTTGATTGCCATTCTATAAGCATTTGTCGTGCAGGCAGCATAATATTCGCTTTTTGTGCGACCTTCAATTTTTAGACTGTCTATCGCACCTGTGGCGACAATTTCATTAATGTAAGATATAAGATTCAAATCTTTGGAATTCATTATGTATGTGCCGTCATTTTCGCGCTCTTCAAGGCGAAAAAGAGTTGCGTTTTGCGGATCTTTGGCATAAAGCTCATATTTGAAACGACAATCGTTCGCACAACTTCCACGATTGCTGAAACGCCCGCTTTGCACCGCTGAAATCAAACATCTGCCGCTATAAGCAAAACACATCGAGCCATGCACGAAAATTTCAAGCTCCAGGCCAGGTAGCATTTTTTTAATTTCAAGCGCGTCTTTTAATGTAATTTCGCGCGCAAGAACGATTCTTGAAGCACCCATTTCATAATAAAATTTTGCGTCCAGATAATTTGTAACATTGGCCTGTGTCGAAATATGAATTAACATCTTAGGCGCAAGCTTTTTTACCAAATTTATAACGCCGACGCTTGCCACTATTACGCCGTCTACACCTATTTCATTTAAAAATTCTATATGATTTTCAATGCCTTTTATTTGAGCATTAAACGGAAAAGCGTTCAATGTGGCATAAAATTTTTTGCCGTGCGCGTGAGTATAGGATACGCCTTCAATAAAGCTTTCTTTAGTAAATTCTTTTGCGCTTCTTTTTCTTAGCGAAAACGAACCGACACTCGCATAAACTGCGTCTGCGCCAAATTTCAGTGCAATTTTCAGTTTTTTAAGATTGCCTGCAGGGGCTAAAAGTTCAGGTTTCAAAATTTTCCTTTTTTAAGCGTGATTTTACTATAATTTGCTTAAATTACAAAAAAGGATAAGCTATGAAAGTTGATATGCACAACCACACATATCTTTGCAATCACGCCGATGGAAAGCCTGAAGAGTATTTAAAAGCGGCGATTTCAAAAGGAATTGATATTTTCGGATTTAGTGACCATGCGCCGATGAATTTTGACAAAGCTTATCGTATGAGTTTTTCACAAATGGATTTTTATGAAAATTTAATTGACGAATTAAAAGAAAAATTTCAAGGCAAAATCGAAATTTTAAAAGCTTACGAAGTTGATTTTTTGCCCGGATTTATTGACGAACGCGTAATTTCGCGAAAAGTGGATTATCTAATCGGCTCGGTGCATTTTTTAAATGCATGGGGATTTGATAATCCTGAATTTATCGGCGGCTGGAAAGATAAAAATATAGATGAAATTTACAGTGAGTATTTTTCGGCTATCGAAAATCTTGCAAAAAGTGGAAAATTTGATATTTTAGGGCATTTGGATTTGATAAAAGTTTTTAAATTTTTGCCTAAAAAAGATATCAGAATTTTGGCTAAAAGTGCGTTAAATGCGATTAAAAAAGCCGATTTGACAGTGGAATTAAACTCGGCAGGTCTTAGAAAACCTGTAAAAGAGATTTATCCAAGCGATGCGCTTTTAGAGCAAATCGCGGAACTTGAAATTAAAATCACGCTCAGCTCCGACGCGCACAGTCCTGAACAAGTAGCACAAAATTACGATGAAATATTAAAAACAGCTTTAAAATTCGGCTTTAATAAAGTTGCAATTTTTAAAAATAGAGATAGAAAATTTGTGGATTTAGGATAAATCGAATATTTTTAATTATCGATTTATTATAAAAATTTTAATATTTTTTTTCAATTTCAGCGCCGACTTTGGCATTCGGCAAAATTTCGGTTTTTAAAATTTTCATGTAAAAATATTTCAAACTTTCAAATTTTACACGGTAATAATCATCAAAAAAATTTAAAGCATCTTCTACAAGGCGAAATTTCCGCTTTTTAAAAATTCCGCAAATATCCTTGCAAATTTCAGCATAATCTATAAACTCGTCAGCCTCAAATTTTGCATTCACACAAATTTCCTGCTCTTTTTCACGTTCAAAATCTAAAATACCGATAACGGTTTTAAATTTTAAATTTTCAACCAAAATCCGCACTAAATGACCTTTTTCTCATCGCCTTTGATTAAGCGAACAATGTTTGGAATATGTTTATAGATAATTGTAAAAATTATCACAACAATCGGTGCGTAGGTATTTATGCCTTGCATTTGAGGATGAATGAAATATAGAGCTACCGCAAAACAAAGAACAGCCGCAAGGCTTGCAAGACTTGAAATTTTAAGCACTTTTCCGCAAACAAACCAGCCGACAACGGCAATCGCAACTTCTGCCGGCACAAAGCAGGCAAGCACACCGGCGGCTGTTGCTACGCCTTTTCCGCCTTTAAAAACAAGATACGGCGAAAAGCAATGTCCCAAAACTGCAAAAACCGCCATACTCCACTGTGTATTTAAAGAAACGTCAAACGCTCGCGCTATTAAAATAGGAATCACGCCTTTAAAAATATCGCAAAGCGCAGTCGCAATCGCTAAAATTTTGCCTTTTTTCGGATCTTTTTCTTTTATTACACGAAGCACATTTGTAGCGCCTATGCTGTGACTTCCAAAAGCCCTAATATCAACACCGCCGAAAAATTTACCTAAAATCAAGCCAAACGGTACACCGCCAATTAGATAAGCCAAAATAACACATATAATATTTTCGTTCATTTCTACCTTTCAAAGCGCGAAATTTAGCAAATTTAATCTAACTTTTCCATAAAAGATAAATTTTTTCATCGTAAATATCGCTTTTTTTAGGAGAAATTTCTTTTATGTCAAGTGTGATTTTTTGCAAGTCAAGGCTATCTTTTAGTTCATTTATTTCATCATTAAATTTTGCGGTCATTTCATCCATTTGATTTAGTAAAACTTCTAAATTTTCGCTTGCATTTTTTACGTCTTTACGCTCATTCAGCACTCTATTTGCGGATCTTGCACTTGTTGCGATTTTGCCTATAGAGCTTGAGCGAGAACCTAAAAGCGAGCCGAAAATAGCCGTTCCTATGCTTATGGCGGCGTCAATTCCGCTTTTTAAAACTCCTGCCTTTTCTTTTTCGAGCCTTTGCTGTGCGGTGCGAATTCTAGCTTCAATTCGAGATTTTTCTTTATTAAATTTTTTGGTTATTTCATCAGTTTTGCTTTCTAAAATTTCATTTGCTCTGTCGCTCAATCTGACATAAAATTCCTCTTTACTTTCTTTTGGATTTGAGTTTAAATCAAGTGCACTGAATAGCGATAATTTTGCATTTCTATATAAAAATTCCTTGAAATCGTTTTGCAAATTTTTGAAATTTTTAAGACTGCTTATAAAACTTGGAATTTCCTCAAATTTTGCATTTTCAGGATCGCTTTGACTTAAATTTTCAATTTCTCTGTCGCTTGCTTCGCTCCAATCAACATTTGAAGCGCCATCCAAATCAAAACATAAATGAATATCTTTCGTATAATCCAAATTTTTATCCGTATAGCGAATTTTTGCTGTGGCATATAAATTTGCGCTAAGCTCGCCCGAACCGCTAAAAAGTTGAGGAATTTCATTTGAAATTATAGGTTTTGCACCCGTATTTTTATGAAATTTCGGTGCATTTATTTGAATTTTATTTTTCATCAGCGCACTGATTTGATCGGCATTCAAAGGTCCTTTTAAATAACTAAGCGCAAAACGGCTTGAAATCACTTTTAGCCCGCTTTCATTAATATTTTTTACCAAAAATGAGCGTTTTTCTATATTTGAAAGAAGCTCTAAAATTTCACTTTTGGTAAAGTCAGCGCCATTCACGCCGCTAAGTCCTGATATAACTCTATCTTTATCCTGCGCCGTTTGAAGTCTACCGATAAACCATGTGCCGATATTTGAAAGTCCTTTATAATCGATATCCACAGGATTTTGGGTGCTTAAAACGCAACCTAAACCGAAAGCGCGTGCCTGCTTAAGAAGTGTAAGCATAGGTTTTTTACTTGGCGGATTAGAGCTTGGCGGAAAAAATCCGAAAATTTCATCCATATAAAATACCGCTCTTAGCGAACTTGTACCTTCGGTTGTTCGCATCCAGCTTATCATTTCATTTAGCAAAATTGTTACAAAAAACATTCTCTCATCATCATTTAGATGCGAAATCGTAAAAATGTTGCAGCGCGCCTTGCCATTTTCATCAAACAACATTTTGCCGATATTTAAAGGCTCACCGTTAAGCCATTGCTTAAAAGACGGATTTGCAACAAGCGCATTTATTTTCATTGCAAATGCCATTCGTTTATCGTTTGGAAAAAAAGTTTGCACATCGAAAACGCCTATTTTTTCAAAAGGCGGTGTTGCGATTTGGGTTATAAGTTCGTTTATACTTAAATCTTTGCCATTTGCAAAATTTTCAAGAAAAATTTGTTCTAAAAGCAGCATTTCAGGTGAATTTACATCATCTGTTCCGATTTTGGCAAGACTTAAAACGCTGCTTGCCAAATTTAAAACATAATTATTCATCGCTTCATCGTCCAAATTTTGCGGCGCTTTAAAGCTTGAAAGCAAACTTACACCAAGCCCTGCCGAACTTTTTGGCGTATAAATTCTTACATCTGCCGAATCTTTAAAAAGTTTTACGCGACTGATATCCTGATAACTGTTTTGTAATCCTTTTTTCCAAATTTGAGCCGTCTCGTTTGCAAGCTCTTGCACCGAAATGCCTTTATTTACGGCTTCATTTTCATCCATAAAAGGCAAAAACTCATCCGCGCTTAAATTTTGAAAACTTAAAGCAAGATTTGTAAGATCGCCTTTCGGATCGATAACGATAGACGGGATATTATCTATACAAGCCTCTTCCAAAAGCGTGATTCCAAGCCCTGTTTTGCCGCTTCCTGTCATTCCTATTATTAAAGCGTGTGTTGTTAAGTCTTTGTTTTTATACAAAAACGGCTCACCGTTTTCAAGCCCCAAATAAAAAAGTTTAAGATTTTCCTGCAAATTTTTCATCATTTTTCCTTTAAAATTTTGTAATTATAACAGCTTTTGACTAAAATTTTAAAATTTTAATAAAGGCCGAAATTTGCGAAATTTAAATTTTTCAGCTTTAAAAAATTTATTGAATTTAAGCCGAAAAAGCACAATTTAAATTTTTTGAAGCAACGACAAATCAAAATTTTCAAAATGTGTAAAATCGCTGAATTTTGCGTTTTCACAAAGAATTTTTGCGTGCCCGAAGCAAATTTTTTTACCAGCGGAATTCGCACTTCTAAGCCATGATAAAAAAATATCATCAACAGCTAAATTTTCACTTTTACCGTCGCAAACAATTATAAAATCATAATCAATCAGACTTTGTGAAAAAATTTCGGCTTTTATCATCACGCCGAAGCAATCTTTTACATTTTCTTTAAAAGCACAAATTTCAGGCTCGAAATTTTCGTGCAAAAATGCGTAAATTTCGGCAAAATTTCGTAAATCAAACCCATCATAAATAATAACTGCAACTTTCATTTTCTTCTCATCTTATTTTTAAAACAGAATATTATCATTAAAAGCAGCAAAAATGCAGCTGCACCGCTGATAAAAAACCCGAATTTCGCGCCGTATCGCTCTATAAAATATCCTGCAAACATAGCGCCGAAAGGCGTAGAACCTTGAAACACAAAAGTATAAATACTCATCACGCGCCCTCTAAATTCATTTTTAGTATTTAGCTGAATCATCGAATTGGTGCTTGCCGTTACAATTACAAAACCAAAACCGGTTAAAATCACTAAAAAACAGATAATGTAAAAATTTTCAAAAAGGCTCATAAAAGATAAAATAATTGCTGTAAAAAATGAAACAACATAAATCCAGTAAGAGCCAAGTTTTCCGAAAACAGCAACAAAAAGCGCACCAAAAAACGCGCCGACACCGACAGACGATATAAGATAACCGAATGTAGTTTCGTCTCCTTCAAGCACAAATTTTACAAAAGCCGAAATTGTAACATTGTAATTTGGTATAAAAGTAGCCACTATAAGCAAAATACAAAGACCTTCGAGCAAAATTTTCTTATTTAAAACATATAAAAAGCCCTCTTTTATAGAGCGCCAAATTTCAAGTTTTCCGGTATGATTTATTATCACGTCATGGCGAAATTTTATAAATTTCAGCGAGATTAAAACGGCAAAAAAACTTATGGCGTTTATCAAAAAACACCAAGCGACGCCAAAAACCGCCATAATAAAACCGGCAATAGAAGGTCCTAAAATTCTGGCTACATTAAAAGATATGGAATTAAGTGCAATGGCATTTGGTAAATCGCATTTGTTATCAATCAAATCATAAATCATCGACTGGCGACTTGGCGCATCAAAACTCATAAAGATTCCATGAACAAGTGACAATATCAGTATCAAATTGAAATTTTCTTGCCCGCTAAAAACCATAATCGTAAAAAGCGCTGCAACGCTTGCCATACCTATTTGGGCTATACTTAACAAAAGTTTTTTATTAAATTTATCAAGCAGCGCGCCATAAAATAGAGTAAGAAAAAGCGGTGGAATGAACTGCGAAACAGCAACAAGACTTACTTTAAAAGGATCTCCTGTAATAGTCAAAGTTAGCCAAGGAAGCGCTATCGTTTGCATCCACGAGCCGATAAGAGATATGTTCATACCAACCCAGTAAATTCTGAAATTGCGGTATTTTAATGATAAAAAAGGATTTTTCATGATAAGATTTTAACAGAATTTTACTTTATAGCTGATAAAAATGAGAAACAGGATAATAAATTTTATTTATAAACAGCTCTAAATTTTAGTTATTTAATTTAAAAATTTTATTTATATCAATATAACGAAATTTAAAAAAACCGGATAACGGATAATGAGAAAACAACTGCATAAACTTCGCATACGAAGAAGTAAAAACTCAAAAAGCAATTCAAAAATTTAACAATCAAATTAATTAAATTATAACAAAATTAATATTCTATTGAATATAAAATTTCATTATTTTTTGCGTAAAAATGAGATTATGACAAAAAGTAGATTTTAATTAAAATTACGAAAATTTAACGACCGATAAATTTTATATTTTCATGCTTACGCTAGCAGAGCTTTTTTAATAATAACAACATACAAAAGAAAAAAGTCGCTAAAATAAGATGAATTTTTAAAGACAGATTAATTTAAACTTTTTTTAAAATAAAATATCTATTGAAATTTACTAAATTTTAGAAAAACCGCACAAACTTAAATCATTTCAAAAAGATGAAATTTATTATTTGATACAAAGAAAAAAAATAAATATTCTTTTTTTATTTTTAAATTATTTAAGTCCGAAATTTCGCCGTATCGATATACAAAAACAAACTTATTTTTATATTAGCAAAATATTGCATGGATTATTTGAAACGCACATAATTGATTTACTTTTATAATGTTATTACGCTTTTATTTGCCACTGAATTTTTCTATACATTGTTAAAACTGCCGTGTTTTTAGTATATTGAAATAAAAAACCATATATTTTATATATAAACTTATATGCTTTAATATATAAATTTTGATGTATTTATATTTCACTAAATCAATAATTTAGTGAAATTTTTATAATAATAATAATGAGAAATTTAATGAAATATTGTGAAAATTATGGAATTAATGTAATTTATCTTTTCAATATAATCAACTGGTGGGCCTGATAAGACTTGAACTTATGACC
>OASD01000088.1_pt1 | contig 61435 bp, 46 predicted proteins | sample 1475531 | NCBI WGS metagenome assembly OASD01 (sample SAMEA3360668, study PRJEB22359) | human gut metagenome | biome: ENVO:urban biome; feature: ENVO:human-associated habitat; material: ENVO:feces | place: Bangladesh | collected 2011
ACTCACAATATCCCCCCCCTATCATAGATAATAATTAATTATCCTTTATTAACATTATAATTATATTATACTTTATTTAGACAATTAATTCAATATATAAATTAAAATGTTGATATGCTTATTCTTTTAATTGTCAAGACATATGTTACATTTAGAAAATATTTTTGTATAATTTGGTTTGTTTTTTAGATTTTTATATCCTTTCTCTCCATTCTCACTTTCAAAAAACAAAAATATTGCAAGTTTTGAAAGTGTATGATATAATACTTTCAAGAAATTAAAAAAATTAAAGTTTTGAAAGTGAGGTGTAAACATTGAAAATTATTGAGAGGCCTTTATATTTAGATAGGTTAAAGAGGCTTTACGGTACTCCTGACATTAAAATTATAACGGGCTTACGAAGGTCTGGAAAGTCTGAGCTCCTAAGGTCTTTTGTAAATTATTTGAAGGAGTCTTACACTGACATTAATATAATACGTATTGATTTTAGCGATTTAAAGTTTGATTCTCTAAAAAATTATAAAAGTCTTTATGAATATGTTGAAAAAATGTATGATGATTCTCTTAAGAATGTTTTAATTGTTGATGAGGTTCAGTTATGTGAGAAATTTGAGCTAGCGATAAACAGTTTTCATAATAGTAAGAATTATGACATTTACCTAACTGGATCTAACGCTTTTTTATTGAGTTCTGATTTGGCGACTCTTTTCACTGGAAGGTTTATAGAGATTCCGGTATATCCTTTTAGTTTTGAAGAGTATTGTGATTACTTTGATATCGATAGGGACTATTCTGAACATTTGCAGGATTATCTTGTTGTTGGCGGTCTTTCTGGTTCTTATGTGTATGATAATAAGGAAGATAGGGCGGCTTATATCAATGATGTATATAAAACTTTGATTAAAAGGGATTTGATTGATAGGTACAATTTAAATGACGAGGCTCTTCTTGATAACCTAACAGAGTTTTTGATGGATAATATTTCGAATTTGACAAATGCTAATAATATAAGTAAAGTCTTAAATTACAACAATATTGCGACTAATCACGTTACAATTGGCAACTATATTAAGTACTTGTGCAATGCCTTTATGTTCTACAAGGTCAAGAGGTATGATATTAAGGGCAAAAAGTATCTTGGAACAAATGATAAGTATTATTTATCTGATCTTTCTTTTAGATATGCTATATTAGGTGTTAGAAATATTGATTATGGAATGGCTTATGAAAATATTGTTGCTATAGAGCTTTTAAGAAGGGGTTATGATATATACGTTGGTACGCTTTATCAAAAAGAAATAGATTTTGTGGCAATGAAGGGTGATGAGAAAATCTATGTACAAGTTAGTGATGATGTATCTAGTGAAAAAACAATGCAAAGAGAGCTTGAGCCGTTATTATCAATAAGGGATGCGTATCCAAAGATGATCCTTTCTAACACAAAGCATCCAATGAGCCTGATTGATGGTGTGAAACACATCGATATAGCTAGGTGGCTTATGGGGGATGAATCTTAGTTTGTGTATATATATATATTTTTTGTTTAATTCATTTTAATTAAGTATTGCTAAATGCAATATAAAGTGATATGATACATGTATAGGAAGTGATATTATGTCAAAAGCATCAAATGTATATATAGAACTTGAGTCTGAAATAAAAATGCCAATCAAAAAACCACTAGTTTATGAAGATTTAAGTGAAGAAGACTTTGATCACGAGATGCAAAAAGCAATTGATGATCTTGATAACGGCAGGACATATACTTCAGAAGAAGTAGAGAAAGAGTTGGAGGATATTTAATACTACTAAAAATATTGACAATTAATACATTTTAATCTATAATTAACTTGACAGAGCCTCCCCACGCTTAATGTTTTACACATGCGGACCAAGGGGAGGACATTTTTTATATTACTATATCTATTCTCACTTTCAAAAAATGAAAAATATTTGAGTTTTGAAAGTCACTCAAACATTTTACTATCAAGGACTGCTTATGTGGTCCTTTTCTATTGCCATAAGTGTAATCAAAACCAAAACCAAAAGTATAATCATAAACACAATCATTAACACGATCAAATCCATAAGCAAAACTATAATCATAACTACAGGCAAAAGCATTCCACTCCACCATTTATAAACTATTTCACACTTTCTCTTAATAAATTCATAAAGTTGTTTTAATTTTTCTATCTCTCGGGTATATATTAAATAGAAAATCAATTAAGGAGGTAAGCTTATGAGAATCGAATTTGTAGGAAAGAACATTGAACTAACTCAAAGTTTAAAGGATGTGGCTGAAAAGAAGTTCCAAAAGCTTGACAAGTTTATTGGCAAGGATGTGGACGCGAAGGTTGTCTTCTCGGCTGTTAGAAACACTAAATCTGTAGAAGTAACTATCTTCCTAGATAGGACTATACTTAGAGCTGAGGAAGAAAGTGACGACATGTACACATCTATCGACAGGGCGGTTGATGTTTTGGAAAGACAGGTTAGAAAGTACAAAACTAAGCTTCAAAACAGATACCAAAAGAACGAGTCGATTAGGTTTGAAAATGTTAAGCCTATGGATGAGCCGGATGAGGCTAAGCTTGTAAAGAACAAGAAATTTAAGGTGGTACCTATGTCTTCTGACGAGGCTATACTTCAAATGGAACTACTTAGACACAATTTCTTCGTATACCAAAACGCTAAAACTGAAGCCATCAACGTAGTATACAAGAGAAAGGACGGCAACTACGGCCTTATTGAAGTTGAATAAAATGAATATTAATATAGATGATTTTAAATTAAACAAACCCATATCTTCGGTGAAGATATCGCCGGATGGTCGTCACAAGGTATTTATGGTGACTGACGTGGATATGGCGGCGAATGAGTACAAAAACTCATTTTACATGCTTGATGAAAATGATTCTTTGAAGAGACTGTCTACTAATGACGTCTCTTCTACTTATGCCGTGGACAATGGCGGGATCATTTTTGCTAAGTCTGACGAGAAAAGGAAGTATGCGTCTATCGTTTACCGTCTAAGCTTCAGTGGCGGTGAGAGGGAGGAGCTCTTTAGGCTAAATTACCCAATTAATGGTATTCGCATCTTGGATGAGGAAAGGCTGATCTTGTCTATCAGCAATTCTGAGAAGATCAGGCACTTTAAGGACATGGATCAAGAGACTTACGAGAAGAAGGCGGCTGAAATTAAGGAGGAGGACGACTACACTATTTACGACGAAATTCCTTTCTACCTTAACGGCGCTGGCTACAACAACAAGATTCGTACTTCGCTTGCAAGATACAATATGACGAGCGGCGCGCTTAAGATTATTACTGATGACTTTACTAGTGTATCGAGCTATGACATAGCGCCTGATAAGTCTGAAATTGTCTACACTTCTGAGTCTTATACTGACAAGGCGCCTTTAAAGAGTCAGCTTTATGTTTATAGTTTTGCGGACGATAAGTCTGTGAAACTTGATTATGGCATGGGTCTTAGCTATTATGGACCTAAGTATGCGGGGGATGATGTTTTTGTCTTTGCTACTGATCAAGTGGATCACGGCATCAACCAAAATCCAAAGGTCTACCTGATCGATAAGTCTAGGGAAAATATCAAGTGCATTAATGATGACTTCGATATGTCGATTGGCTCATCTGTGGGCAGCGACCTTCGTTATGGCGGTGGCTACTCATTTAGAGTGATGAAGGACAAGCTTTACTTTATATCAACCCTTGCGAATAGCGCAGACATCTTCGTCATTGACAAGGCGGGTAAATTGGAAAGGCTTTCTAAGGTAGTCGGCTCAGTCGATGAGTTTGACGCTTGTGAGTGTGGCGCTATCTACGCTATAGGCATGCTGGACTACAATTTACAAGAAGTTTATAAATTTGAAGGGGATAAATTTAAGAAAGTGACTGCCATAAACGAGGCTTTACAAAAGACTTGGGGCGCTGAAAAATATGACAAGATCACGTTTAAGAATGACGATATAGATTTTGAGGGCTTTGTGATCAAGCCGGACGGATACAAGCCGGGCAAGAAATACCCTGCGATACTTGAGATTCACGGCGGTCCAAAGACTGTTACGGGCGAGGTTCTATACCACGAGTACCTTTATTTTGCAAAGCAAGGCTACTTTGTCTTCTTCACTAATCCGAGGGGCTCGGACGGCCGCGGCAATGATTTTATGAACATCAGGGGTAAGTACGGCACTATCGATTACGACGATTTGATGAAGTTCACTGACACTGTTTTGGAAAAGTACGAGGACATTGACAGGGACAACGTTCATGTGACTGGCGGCAGCTACGGCGGCTTCATGACTAACTGGATCATCGGACATACCAACAGATTTAAATCGGCTGCGTCGCAACGCTCGATATCGAACTGGCTAAGCTTTTTCGGTGTATCGGACATAGGCTACTATTTCGCGACTGATCAAAATTTGGCAGAGCCATTTACATCGAGTGAAGCCTTATGGGAACGCTCTCCGCTTAAATACGCGAGCGAGGTCAAGACGCCGACATTGTTTATCCACTCGGACGAGGACTTCAGATGCCCACTAGAGCAAGGCGTGCAAATGTTTACAGCGCTTAAGTACTTCGGAGTCGACTCGAAGATAGTTATCTTCCACGGCGAAAACCACGAGCTAAGCCGCTCTGGCAAGCCAAAGCACAGACAAAGAAGACTTGACGAGATAATCACATGGATTAAAAAGAGATCATAATATAGAAAGGTGCATATCGCTTGATGTGCACTTTTTTTGTGGATGGGTTTATAGCATGGCACGAGAAGACCATTAGCAAAGTGTGACTAATTGTCACGGCTTCAAGCCGAGTAGCGAGTGTATGGTGAGCGGCGAGACCATAATCAGTGCGTGACAAATTGTCACGAAGTCAATTTACATAAAGGGATTTATTTTAAGTGGCTACAATTTGTAGCCGTTTGAACTATAATATATATTTATAAATATAGGCCAATAAGACAAATATTTCCATAGCTAAAAAACGAATTTTGTAGTATAATCATTAGAGGAGGAGAAAAATGGATTACGAAAAATTTTACTACATAGCAGAAATCATCGGTACTGTGGCCTTTGCCTCATCGGGCACGCTTGTCGCCATCAGAAAGGGCATGGACGTCTTTGGCATCGTGGTTCTTGCGATAATCACAGCGATAGGAGGCGGTGTCATTCGTGACATCACCCTAGGTATCACGCCGCCCATGGCATTTAGAGACAACACATACACAATAGTTGCCATCGTTACTGCGCTCGTTTTGATACTATTTTTGTCGAAAAAAATTAAATTTTTAAGATTAAATACAGTTAACAGAAACTTTATGATTAAATACACACAAGTCGCGTCAGTGCTCGACTCCATAGGCCTTGGCCTGTTCACAGTCAGCGGCGTAAGCGTTGCCATGGTCAGAGGCTACTCGAACAACGCCTTTTTGATGATCTTCGTCGGCGTCATCACCGGCTGCGGCGGCGGAGTCTTGAGAGACCTTCTTTCAGACACCATCCCGATTATATTCACAAAAAACACCATTTACGCAGTTGCCTCGCTTTTGGGCGCAGTCATGTTTATAGTTTTGAGACCATATGGAGCGAACTTCTCCTTCTTTATGGGCGCCTTAACAACAGTCGTTATCAGACTTCTGTCGATGAAGTATAGGTGGAGTCTGCCAGACGTTTCATCTGACCTTGTCGATGGGGACGACGTTTAAGAGGATTTAATACAGATTTTACTTTAGAAAGCTTTGTTTATGCATGAACAAGGCTTTTTCTATGCGAATAGCTGGGCCACTGTGTACAAAACTGTGGATAAGTCTGTGGATAGATTATAAATCACAAGAAAATAGCTTTGTCAAGTGCTATTTTTGTGAAAAACGCCTGTGGATAATGTGGATAAGCTTGTGCATAAATGTAAAATAGCGATTTGCAGTGTGGATATCTATGTGAGTAAGTGAACTATTAAATTTTTTATATATTTGTAAGCTTAGTATTAAAAATATTTATAAGGAATAAGACCATTTCCATTGCTTTTATATTTCTTTAGCAGTATAATAAAGTTAATAAATCTATTTAAGGAGGAATTATATTATGAAGAAGAAAATTTCACTGTTATTAGCAATACTTATGCTTGTAACATTAATCCCAACAGCATTTGCTGAATCAAAAACAGTAGATGCAGTAAAAAACACTAAAAAGGTGACACTTGACGGAGAAGAAGTCATGGTCGGCGCATACGACGTAGAAGGCTACAACTACCTAAAATTAAGAGACATAGCAGCAATACTTAACGGCAAGAAATGTCAATTCAGCGTTGGCTACGATGAGCCAACAAAGTTAATTTCGGTAGAACTAGCAAAGGCTTATGAAAAAGTTGAAGGCGACCTAGCAGAAATTAAGGACGAAAAAGCAAAAGCAATCGTATCAGTTAAGAAGATTCTTGTTAATGGCGAAGAAAAAGAAGTAAAGACAGCACTAATCAATGAGTATAACTATATGCAATTAAGAGACCTTGGTTCACTAGTAGGACTTAACGTTGGCTATGATAAAGTGAATAAAGTTATCATGCTAAAGAGCGATGCTGAAGCAAAAGAAGAAAAGCCAGAAGAAAAAGAAGAAAAGACTGACGAAAAGAAAGACGAAAAGAAAGAAGAAGTAAAAACAGAAGCAAAAGTAGAATTAGTTCCTGAAGATAAATGGACTAAAGAAGAAAAAGAATGGTTTGATACTTGTGATAATTATCACGATGCAGTTATTAATATTGTATCTAACGATCTTCCAGAAGATGCTAGTGAAGCGCAAATAGCTATGAAGACATATTTTACTAACATGCTACTATTTAGTATATATGGCGGAAACATAGCTTTTGAAGGCGGAGCTAAGAGCATTGACAAAAGCGTTGAAGTCAGAGATGGTGTTAGATATTGCGTTGCTCAATATAATTATCCAAGTGGATCTGCTTTAAAATTTGAAGCTAGTAAAGTAGGCACTGATGATGAAGAATTAAACGATTATTTAATAAACTCTATCATTTTATATGCAGAAAAAGAATTGCCAGAAAAATACCAAAAAGATACTAAATTAATTTGTAAGGCCTTAATTGAATTTTATGATGCTATAGCTGACAAAGATTATGAAAAGGCTGCTAAAGTAGCTAAAGAATTAGGTACAAAAGCAGACGCTGAAAGAGTAAAAGCTTTTGAAAAAACAGCTAGACAATTTGCAGAAGTAGTAGGTATTGAAATATTTGGAAAAGATTATAAAGCTGAAGAAATAGCTGCTCCATACAACGATCCTGACAGCGATCCTTGCGTTGCATTTAAATATAAGGACGGAAGTTCATTCGCTTTATATTATACAGATGTTTATGAAGGTGGCATAGTAGGAAGCCCATATTCAGCTAAGTCTAATTAATTTAATTATTTAAAAAATTGGGAGCGAAAGCTCCCTTTTTTATCTTGATTTTATATTTCTTAAGTAGTATAATAAAGTTAACAAATCTATTTGAGGAGGAGTAATATTATGAAGAAGAAAATTTCACTGTTATTAGCAATACTTATGCTTGTAACATTAATCCCAACAGCATTTGCTGAATCAAAAACAGTAGATGCAGTAAAAAACACTAAAAAGGTGACACTTGACGGAGAAGAAGTCATGGTCGGCGCATACGATGTAGAAGGCTATAACTACCTAAAACTTAGGGACGTAGCAGCTATACTTAACGGCAAGAAATGTCAATTCAGCGTTGGCTACGATGAACCAACAAAACTAATTTCAGTTGAATTAGTAAAAGGCTATGAAAAAGTAGAAGGCGATTTAGCTGAAATTAAAGACGAAAAAGCAAAAGCCATTATCCGCGTGATCAAAATACTTGTTAATGGTGAAGAAAAAGAAGTAAAGACAGCTCTAATTAATGAAAACAACTACATGCAATTAAGAGACCTTGGTGCACTTGTAGGACTTGGCGTTGGCTATGATAAAGTTAACAAAGTTATCATGTTAAAGAGCGATGTTGAAGCAAAAGAAGAAAAGCCAGAAGAAGATAAAAAAGATGAAAAGAAAGAAGATAAAGAAAAAAAATTCTCTAAAGAAGATAATGCTATTTTTGACCTTATGATAGCTCAAAACAATACTTCTATTAATAGATATAATGGTTATGATCAAGTACCACTAACTGATGATAATCCGATGGCAACTATTGTAAATATGTCTATACTTTATGGAGCTAGAATATATACTGAAGGCGCAAAGATTGAAAAGAACATTGAAGATGTTGATGGATTTAGAACTCACATAATAAAATTTACTTACCCAGGTGGTGGAGTTAGTATAATGAAGACTGTTCCTGCTGAAGAAGAAGGAAAGCTTCAATTCGTGGATAGTGTAGAAGTTGGACCAGTTATTAGATTTATAGATGAAGAAAAAGATATTAGAAATATGTCTAAAGAAGAACTACAAGAAAAATTCACTAAGGTTCATGATGCTTTAGCAGACAAAGATTATAAGAAGGCTAGTGAAATTTTAAGAGAGTTGAATTATGATGCTAGCGAAGAAATGGTAAAAGAAATAGCAGAAAGAAAAATTGCTGATGCTAAAAGATTTGGCGGAGAAATCTTCTCTAAGGACTATGAAGTAAACTATGTTGCTTCAGAAATTGATAATGGAAAATATAATATGATTATATTTAGATACAAAAATGGTATGGTATTTAGATTTGATGTATATCCACCATTAATTAAGGGTTTTGCTAGTGTAGTATTAGTACCACATAATTAAATCAAAAAAATTGGGAGCGAAAGCTCCCTTTTTTAATGCTATTATCTTAAAACTATAATCAAATTGAATTTTGCGAAATATTTTGATGAATAAGGCGAAGTACAGTGAGTGAGCGACTGAGCTGTACAAGTGGGTACGCGGAAGGAACGAGCGAGCGAAACAAGCCGCATTCGCAAAATAGACGCAAAATTACTTAATCCAAGTCTCTTCCATATCCTTCACTATTTCAAAAAAGTCATCGCCTGGATAAACTATATGCTTAATCCATTCTTCTTTAATTTGCCAAAGATTTGCCTGAACGACGAACTCGCTTCTATCTGTTATCTCGAAGATCCTCTCCCAGCTATTTACAATTGTCTCTCTTATATCGTCATACATCTCATCATATTTTCTATCAAATATATTAAAGCTGTGGTCCGCGCCGCATGACTTGAGCTCTTTTTCAAAGCGTTTCGCGTCGTCCGCATCAAGTGGCACGTACTGATTATTTAAAACGAGGTCCCACTTAGCTCCATCGAAGTAGATGACTTCGCTCTTCGGCACTGTCAGAGCATAAACGACTTCTTTGTGAATGGGTTTGAGGCAGTTCTCTTTCGAGACGCTGCACCAAATTGGGTAGCTGATCTCGTCTGGCTTAGCGACTATTTGCAAAGCCATCTTCACGAAGTAATCATATTTTTCCAAGAAGAAGTCCGATATGTCTTTCATATGCAAGCCGACGTAGAGCCTTTTGTTTTGTATGACGCCTTTATTTTTTAATTCGTATAAGCTATTCTCATGTTGTCTTGTGTAAAGATTAACGTATTCCATGTTTATCACCTAAGTATTTATACCCAATATTTCGATTTTGGAATTTTAATCCTTGACTATAAATAATTTCTATGATATAATAATTACGGATGAGGTGAGGGGTATGATGTACATACATTTTAGTTTTATTGCTCACAATTTTAATAATAATAGATAAGAGGAACGCCACGTGCGTTCCTTTTTACTTTATCAGAGTACTAACTTAGTAAAAGGAGGATATTATGGACAAGATCGTTATCAATGGAAATGACCTTACTATCGAAGACGTTGTAAAGGTAGCAAGATGTCACGCAGAGGTTGAAATCTCTAAGAATGCAAAGGACAGAATCATTGCATCAAGAAAACTTGTTGACAAGTTTGTTGAAGAAGAAAGGGTTATCTACGGAATCACAACTGGTTTCGGAAAATTTTCTGAAGTACATATCTCTAAGGATATGACTAAAAATTTACAAAAGAATTTAATTATGTCTCACTCATGTGGTGTTGGCGAATTATTTGACGAAGACATCGTTAGAGCCATCATCTTATTAAGAGCTAACTCTTTATCAAAGGGTTATTCTGGTGCAAGACTTGAAACTATCGAAACACTAGTTGCTATGCTAAACAAGGGTGTTACACCATGTATACCACAAAAGGGTTCACTAGGTGCATCTGGTGACTTAGCTCCACTTGCTCACATGGTTTTACCTATGCTTGGTCTAGGTGAAGCTTTCTATGAAGGCAAGAAGATGACTGGTAAGGAAGCTATGGACAAGGCTGGCATTCAAACTATTGAATTAACTAGCAAGGAAGGTCTAGCTCTTATCAATGGTACTCAAGTACTAACTGCTGTTGGTACATTAACTTTATATGATGCTATGAAGCTTGCAAAATTAGCTGACGTCGCTACATCTCTTACAATGGAAGCCATGGGCGGCATTATTGATGCATTTGATGAAAGAATCGCTGACGTTAGAAAGCATCAAGGCATGTATGACACTTCATATAATGTAAGAGCTATACTTGAAGGATCAAAGAACATCACTCGCCAAGGCGACTTAAGAGTACAAGATGCTTACTCACTAAGATGTGTTCCACAAATTCACTGCGCATCAAAGGATACATTCAATTTTGTAAAGAATAAAGTTGATATCGAAATCAACTCTGTTACTGACAACCCAATCATCTTCCCTGATGATGAAGCAGTTATCAGTGCTGGTAACTTCCACGGCGAACCAATGGCTCTACCATTTGACTTTTTAGGCATTGGTATTAGCGAAATAGCTAACGTATCCGAAAGAAGACTTGAAAGACTAGTAAACCCAGCATTATCAGAAGGTCTACCAGCTTTCTTAGTTAAGGAAGGCGGAGTAAACTCTGGCTACATGATAGTTCAATACGCTGCTGCAGCTCTTGTTAGTGAAAACAAGGTTTTAGCTCATCCAGCAAGTGTTGACTCAATCCCAAGTTCAGCTAACCAAGAAGACTTAGTATCTATGGGTACTATAGCTGCTAGAAAGGCTAGAGAAATATATCTAAACGCAAGAAAAGTAGTAGCTATGGAAATGTTTGCTGCATGCCAAGCTATTGACATAAGAGGAGACAAGGGTCTTGGCAAGGGTACTAAGGCTGCTTACGACGAAGTAAGAAAAGTAATAGACTACATCGACAAAGACAAGGTTATGTACTTTGAAATCAATAAAGCTGAAGAATTATTAGCTGATGACAAGGTTCTTAACGCTGTTGAAGAAGCTGTAGGAGCACTTAAATAGATATTAAGTAAGGAGGTTACTTATGAAATTTGATGTTAAAGATGCTATGACAATCAAGCTTGATCCAGTTTTACCTGAAATGCATAAGATTGATCCAAAGGTTAGAAGAGCACCAGTTAGAGACTTAACTCTATCAAAGCATGAGATTGAGCTAGCTTTAAGGAATGCACTTAGATACATTCCAGAAGAATTACACGAAGAATTAGCTCCAGAATTTATGGAAGAGCTAATGACTAGAGGAAGAATTTATGGTTACAGATTTAGACCTGAGGGCAATATCAAGGCTAAATCCATTGACGAATACAAGGGTAAATGCATCGAAGGTAAGGCAATACAACTAATGATTGACAACAACCTTGACTTTGACGTAGCACTATATCCATATGAACTTGTTACTTACGGTGAAACAGGACAAGTTATGCAAAACTGGATGCAATACAGACTAGTTATGAAGTACCTAGAAAATCTAACTGATGAACAAACATTAGTTATGGAATCAGGTCACCCACTAGGCTTATTCAGAAGCCATAAGACTTCACCAAGAGTTATAATCACAAACTCATTAATGATAGGCGAGTTCGACGATCAAAAACATTGGCACAAAGCAGTTGCTATGGGCGTTGCAAACTACGGACAAATGACTGCTGGCGGCTGGATGTACATTGGACCACAAGGTATAGTTCACGGCACATACAATACAGTTCTTAACGCTGCTCGTTTAAAATTAGGTGTTCCACACGATGGCGACTTAAGAGGCCACATCTTCATTTCATCAGGTTTAGGCGGAATGAGTGGTGCTCAAGGTAAAGCAGCTAAAATTGCGAACGGTGTTGGCGTTATCGCTGAAGTTGATATCTCAAGAATCAATACAAGACTTGAACAAGGCTGGATAGATGAATGTTCAGACGACCTTGACCAAGTATTCAAATGGGCTAACGAAGCAAAAGAAAGCAAAACTCCTAGAGCAATCGCTTACCATGGCAATATCGTAGACCTACTAGAATACTGCGTTAAAAACAATGTTCATGTAGAACTACTTTCTGACCAAACATCATGCCACGCTCAATACGACGGCGGCTATTGCCCACAAGGCTTAACATTTGAAGAAAGAACAAAGATGCTTGCTGAAGACAAAGAAGGCTTCTGCAAATTAGTTGATAAAACATTAAAGCATCACTTTGAATTAATTAAAACATTAGTAGATAGAGGAACATATTTCTTTGACTATGGTAACTCCTTCATGAAATCAGTTTTCGATGCAGGCGTTAAGGAAATAGCTAAGAACGGCGTTGACGAATCAGAAGGATTCATCTTCCCAAGCTATGTTGAAGATATCATGGGACCAATGCTATTTGACTATGGTTACGGACCATTCAGATGGGTTTGCTTATCAAATAAGGAAGAAGACCTAATTAAGACTGACCACGCAGCTATGGAATGCATAGACAAGGACAGAAGAGGCCAAGACCTTGATAACTACATCTGGATAAGAGATGCTGAAAAGAACCAATTAGTAGTTGGCTCACAAGCAAGAATTTTATATCAAGACGAAATCGGTAGATTAAAGATTGCTCTTAAGTTCAACGACATGGTTAGAAAGGGCGAAGTAGGCCCAATCATGCTAGGCCGTGACCACCACGACGTATCAGGAACTGACTCACCATTTAGAGAAACATCAAACATCAAAGACGGCTCAAACATCATGGCAGACATGGCTACACAATGCTTTGCAGGTAACTGCGCAAGAGGTATGTCCATGGTAGCTCTACACAATGGCGGCGGCGTTGGTATAGGTAAATCAATCAACGGCGGCTTCGGTATGGTTCTGGACGGATCAGACAGAGTAGATACTATCTTAAAGGCAGCAATGCCATGGGACGTTATGAGCGGTGTAGCAAGAAGAAGTTGGGCTAGAAACGACCACTCAATCGAAACAGCAATTCAATATAACAAGGATCACAAAGACACTGACCACATTACTATTCCTTATCTAGTAGACGACAAGATTATAGAAAAAGAAATGGCAAAGGTGGATGAATATGAAGCAAAGCGTCATAATTAAAAATATAGCTTCGCTACTTGCAACAAAGGCTCATGGCACAGTCAGAGCCGGTAAAGCACAAGGCGAAGTAGAAATAATCAAAAACGCATATATAATAACTGAAGACGACAAGATAAAAGCCTTGGGTACTATGGATGAGTACAAGGCTATGAACATAGATGAGAGCAAGAGTACAGTCATCGACGCGACAGGTAAATTAGTTACACCAGGCCTTGTAGACTCACATACACACCTTGTTCATGGGGGCTCGAGAGAAAATGAGCTCTCCATGAAACTTCATGGCAAGACATACATGGACATAATGAACGCGGGTGGCGGTATACACGCTACACAAAGGCATACTAAAGAAGCAAGCTTCGAAGAGCTTTATGAAAAGGCGAAAAAATCACTAGACATCATGCTAAGCTATGGCGTTACAACAGTTGAAGCCAAATCAGGCTATGGCATAGAAGACTTCGATACAGAGCTAAAGCAATTAGAAGTAGTGAAAAAATTAAACGAAACACACCCAATCGATTTAGTATCAACATTCATGCCGTGTCATGCAATGCCAGATGAGTACAAAAATGACAGAGAAGCCTTTATTAATAAGGTTATCAATGAATACAATCCAAAAGTTATGGAAAAGGGCCTCGCAGAATTTGCTGACATCTTCTGTGAAGACGGTGTTTATACTATAGACGAGTCAAGAAGAGTTTTAAAAGCCTCAAGAGATGCTGGCTTTAAGCTTAAGATACACGCAGACGAACTAATTAGCTTCGGTGGAGCTGAACTAAGCGCTGAACTAAAATGCGTTTCAGCAGATCACTTGATAGGCGCTTCAGATGAAGGCATCAAGGCCATGGCAGCTAATGGAGTCGTAGCAAACGTACTTCCAGCAACAGCATTTAACCTAAACACAGGCAAATACGCAAGAGCTAGAAAGATGATAGAAGAAGGCTGCCCAGTAAGTATCTCAACAGACTACAATCCTGGCTCATGCCCATCTGAAAACATTCAACTAGCTATGCAAATAGCCTCAATCAAAATGAGAATGACAGCAGAAGAAGTATTCAACGCAGCAACTATAAACGCTGCAGCAAGCGTACTTAGAACGGAATCCATAGGTTCGCTTGAAGTAGGTAAGAAGGCCGACATCGCCATCTTTAATTGTGAAAATATTGATTACTTCGTATATCACTTCGGTATAAACCACACTTATAAAGTGATTAAGAGCGGAAAAATAGTTTATGGCGCTTAAATCATTTAGAGTATTAATAGTTGGCGGTTCAGATATATACGCCCTAGGCGTAGATGCTTCTCTATCAGCTTTTAACGATATGCATGTCGTTGAGAGCTTTAGAGATGCATCTGATGCTCAAGACTACTTAACAAGGAAGAGCGTAGACTTTGTTATATACGTCGATGATGAGCTGGATGAAAGTAAAAGGATAGTCGATCTACAAAGACTAGCCTTTAAGGACAGGCGCTACAGAATACTCTTTATGACAAACAGACCAAGCCTCGAGATGATTATCTCACCAAAAGACTTTCACCTAGACGGCATCATGGACAAAGAGCTTAAAAGAGATGAACTTAGAAAGGCACTTCTTGACATGAGAAAAGGGGTAGTAGTCGTGTCGAAGAAAAAGAACTTCAGCGTTAAGACGGAACAAAAATTGGGGGATTTTTTGGACCGTAAGGAGCTCTACGACACACTAAGCTCACGTGAGAAGCAAATCCTACTAAGCATCAAAGAGGGCTTAAGCAACCAAGAGATAGCCGACAGGTTTTACATCACTTTATCGACTACCAAAACGCATACGAGAAATTTGTATAAAAAGTTGGGGGTTAAGTCACGGTCCCAGGCTATTAAGTTTTTGAATTAAATTTCGAATTAAAATGGCGGCCTAGGCTCGTTCGCTTTTCGGCAATGCTCGAGTATGCCAATACACTGCGCTTGCCTCAAAGCTCCACATCGCCTATTCCATCCATTTTCTCTTCGAAATTTGTGAATAAAGTTAAACGGATCTAATAAATTAGCGAATAAAGATAAATGATATTTTTCGGAGATGTTTGAGAACATTCTCGCTTGCTCTGCAAAACTTGTGAATAAAGATAAACAGATCTAATAAATTAGCGAATATAGATAAATTTATCTAATAAATTAGCGAGTAAAGTTAAATTGATTAATTAATTAACAAATAAAATAATTTGATCTTAGCAATTGATTAAGAATGATAAATTAATCTTAAACAATATTTTACGCAAAGTACTATATGAGCGGAAAAACTTTGCGTAAAGTCATTTTAAACTTCTTTTTTTAGGATGCACCTATATATATGGGTGCATCTTTTTTGCGTGTAAAACCATTTTTATGTAAATGGATTTGCGTACAGAACGACTTTTGTGAATATGCATTTGAGCCCATTACTATTAAAATAGTTTAGCTACCGCTCGTCATATGCCTAAAGTCCGACATACGCCTAATGCTCGTCATATGCCTAACGCCCGTCATGTGCCTAACGCTCGTCATATGTCAAACGCCCGTCATATGTTATGCTATTGGCATGGCGAGAGCATTTCCATTAGCATAAGTATTTCTGTTTTCGAAAAAATTCATACCAAAGGGGTATTTTTTATTAAAACTCTTGTATTATTAAACTAATAGTGGTATAATATATAAAAGAGCTTTAATCAGGTAGAGTATATCGCTGTTAACACGAGCACATAAAGAATTAGTAGACCGATTCTATATTGCTAAGTGTACGAAGGTATCATACATACAGGGCTCTTCGACTATAGCTAGGACCACTTAGGTCTTAAGCAAACGCAGAAATGCAAGGAGGTTTTTATGAAGAAATTTATTTCACTTGTTTTGGCGCTAGCGCTTGTTATGACAGTACTTACTGGTTGTAAAGGTGGCGGCAACAAGTCAACTGGAGAAAAGAAGGGCGACAAGGACACACTTGTAATCGCTAACGACTCAGATGCTATATCACTAGACCCAATGGGAACTAACGATAACGCATCTTCTAAAGTTTTAGTTCAAATTTATGAAGGTCTATTCGAACTAAACGACAAAGCAGAAGAAGTTCCTCTACTAGCTGAAAGCTATGATAAGGTATCTGATACTGAATATGTTTTCCACCTAAGAAAGGGCGTTAAGTTCCACAATGGTGACGAAATGAAGGCATCAGACGTTGTATTTTCATTAAAACGTGCTTGTGAAGCACCTAACGTTAAGCACTTGTTCAATACTATCGATGAAGATTCTATCAAGGCTGACGATGATTACACTGTAAGATTCAATCTTAAGTTCCCTTATCCTGGTATCATTTCATCATTAATGCATCCAGGTGGAGCAATCCTTTGCCAAAAAGAAGTTGAAGCAGCTGGAGACAGCTACGGTACTTCTACTGATAAAGTTTGCGGTACAGGTCCATTTAAGCTTGACGAGTGGTCTAAAGCTAACGCTATCAAGCTAAGCAGAAACGAAGACTACTATGGAGAAAAGGCTAAGATGGCTAAGGTTGAATACAAGATTATCCCTGAACCAACTAACAGACTAGTTGAACTTCAAACTGGTGGAGCAGATATCATTTATGAACTACAACCACTTGATGTTGAAAAAGTTGAAAAAGATGAAAATCTTGTTATGTTAAAATCAGCTGACTATGGTACAACTTACCTAGGATTCAACACTCAAAAGGCACCTTTCGACAATCCAAAGGTTCGTCAAGCTATAGCATACGCTATCGATATGGACGACTTAATTCCAAAGGTTTGGTTAGGTCTAGGAAAAACTGCATCTAACTCAATGCCACCAACATTAAAATACTCTATCGGTGGAGAAACTAAGGCTAGAACTAGAGACATTGAAAAGGCAAAGGCACTTCTTGCTGAAGCAGGATATCCTAACGGCTTTGATACAACTATATCTACAAACGAAAGAAAACAACGTGTTGACATGGCAACTATCATTAAAGAACAACTTAAAGAAGTTGGTATCAACGTAACTATCAACGTTATGGAATGGTCTGCATTCAACGACGTATTAAAGAATGCTAAACAAGATATGTTTGAAATCGCTTGGACTTCTGATACACCAGACCCAGACGCATTCTTATTCCCTTGCTTCCACTCAAGTGCAAAGGGCGAAGGCGGTAACTACTGCTGGTTAGAAGACCCAGAAATGGACAAGATGTTAGATGACGCTAGACAAGAACTTGACGAAACAAAGAGAGGCGAAATCTACAGAAAAGCTCAAGAATATATTCTTGATAATCAAATTTGGATCCCTGAATACTGGTCAGAATTAACTGTAGCAACATCTAAGAATGTTGAAGGTTTTGAAATGAACAGCTTTGGTTACTACAAATTAAACAAAGTAGTTGTAAAATAGTAGAATAATACAAAATGGTGAAGGGGGAGGTGGACATCTTCCCCCTCACATAGTTCAATTATATCGGAGGCATTATGATAAAATATATTATTAAGAGAATTCTCTATTTAATACCTGTTATTTTATTGGTAAGTCTCTTCGTTTTCTGGTTATTATACATAACACCTGGAGACCCTGCCCGTAACATTCTAGGCCCATCGGCCACAGAACAACAAGTAGCAGAACTTAGAGAAGAACTTGGCTTAAACGATCCATTTTTCACGCAATTTGGTAGATACATATCTAACCTAGTATTTAAAGGTGACTTAGGCCGTAGTTACAGAACAAGAATGCCTGTAGTTCAAGAAATTGGCAACAGAGCAGGCGCAACTATTAGACTAGCATTTTTAGCTATAACATTCGCAGTTTTACTAGGTATACCTATAGGTATTATATCCGCGGTAAAACAATATAGTATTTTTGATAACTTGACAATGATATTCGCCCTTATAGGTATATCAATGCCAGTATTCTGGCTGGGTCTACTACTCATCATGCTATTTAGTGTAAATTTAGGCTGGCTACCAGCATCAGGCTTTGATACGCCTGCTCAATGGGTTTTACCAGCGATAGCACTAGGAGCTCAATCTGTTTCAGTTATTACAAGACAAACAAGAAGCTCTATGCTTGAAGTAATTAGACAAGACTACATCAGAACTGCTAAGGCAAAAGGTCAAGAACAAAAGGTCATCACTAAGAAGCACGCTTTGGCAAACGCTCTAATCCCTATCACTACTGTTATCGGTACACAATTCGGACAACTTATGGGTGGTGCTCTAATGACTGAAGTTATATTTAGTATACCTGGCATAGGCAGACTTATGGTAGATTCAATCAAGATGAGAGACATACCTCTTGTTATGGGATGCGTATTATTCGTTGCAGTTACATTTGCTCTTGTAAATCTAATTGTCGACATACTATATACATTCATGGACCCAAGAGTTAAGAGTCAATATATGTAGGTGAATGATATGGCAGAAAAAAATATGAAAAAAGAGCAATCAATAAGAAAATCAAAAAGACAAACAGGTCTTAGTGAAGTTTTAAAGAGAATGAAGAGAAACAAACTTGCTATGGTAGGTCTAGTTATACTTATCTTGCTAGTTTTGGTAGCGATATTCGCAGACGTTGTTGCCCCATATACTTTCAATGACATGGTTGGCCCAACATATCAAACACCAAACTCTGAATTTATCTTCGGAACAGACCACTTAGGCCGTGATATATTCTCTCGTGTCGTTTATGGTTCTAGAATCAGTTTGAAAGTCGGATTCATATCCGTATCCATCGCCTTAGTATTCGGTGTAACACTAGGCGCTGTAACTGGTTACTACGGTGGTAAAGTCGACACTATAATCATGAGATTCATAGACGTGCTTCAAGCTATACCAGATATACTTTTAGCTATAGCCATCATGAGTGCACTAGGCACTGGCCTTGGTAACTTGATGATAGCCGTTGGTATAGCCTCGGTTCCAGCATATGCCAGAATCGTTAGAAGCTCTGTTTTAACTATAAAAGATAACGAATTTGTTGAAGCAGCAAAGGCCAATGGTTCTAGTGACTTTAGAATTATCTTTAAACACATAATTCCAAACTGTATGGCACCTATCATCGTTCAAGCGACTCTAGGTGTTGCTTACGCAATCATTAACGCGGCAGGTCTATCCTTCATAGGACTTGGACTTGAACCACCTACACCAGAGTGGGGCGCTATGCTATCGGATGGTCGTTCATATATCATGGACTTCCCACACATCACATTGTTCCCAGGTTTAGCCATCGTTATCACCATCTTTGCTCTTAACGTTATGGGCGATGGTCTTAGAGATGCACTTGACCCTAAGCTTAAGAGGTAGGAGGTTACTATGGAAAAAGGAAATTTACTTAATATAAGAGACCTATCTGTTGAGTTCAATACAGATTCGGGTGTTGTTAAAGCCGTTAATGGCATGAACTTGTCTCTAAACAAAAAGGAGACTCTTGGCCTTGTTGGAGAAACAGGTGCCGGCAAGACTACTACTGCTCTTGCAATTCTTAACCTAGTTCCTGATCCACCTGGAATTATTAGCTCAGGTGAGATTGAGTTCGATGGTAAGGATATATTAAAAACTAAAGAAAAAGATATGAGAAAGATTAGAGGGGAAAAGATCTCCATGATCTTCCAAGACCCAATGACAAGTCTTAACCCTGTTATGACTATAGGTAAGCAAATAGAAGAAGTTCTTGCTCTTCACACTAAGCTTGATAAGAACGGCAGAAAAGAAAAGACTCTTGAAATGCTTGACCTAGTAGGTATCAGACGTGAAAGAGTTAATGACTACCCTCATCAACTTTCTGGTGGTATGAAGCAAAGAATCGTTATTGCGATGGCTCTTGCTTGTAACCCAGAAATAATCATTGCGGACGAGCCAACAACTGCTCTAGACGTTACTATTCAAGCTCAAGTTATGGAGCTAATGAAGGAGCTTAAGAGCAAGTTTGATACATCCATCATCATGATTACTCACGACTTAGGTGTTATCGCTGAAATAGCTGATAAGGTAGCGGTTGTTTACGCTGGCGAAGTTGTTGAAAGCGGTACTACTAAGGATATATACACTGACAAGAAGCATCCATACACAGTTGGACTTTTCTCGTCAATACCAAAGCTAACTGGTGATGTTGAAAGACTTCAAGTTATTCCAGGAATGACACCAGACCCAACAAATTTACCTACTGGATGTAAGTTCCACCCAAGATGCACTAAGTGCATGGAAATGTGCAAAACAAATGAACCACCGGTTTATGAAGTGAGCCCAGGTCACTTTGTTAAGTGCTTCTTATACAAGGACGGAGCTATGGGTATAGACGGCTCTAAGAATGAAGCTAGCGAAGAAACAGCTTCTGAATCAGAAGAAAAGTAGAGGAGGAAAGTTATGAGCGAAAATTTCATTGAAGTAAAACATTTATGTAAGTACTTTCCGACTAAGAAGGGCGTTCTACATGCAGTTGAAGACCTTAACTTTGAGATAAAAAAGGGCGAAACACTTGGCCTAGTAGGTGAATCAGGCTGTGGTAAGTCAACAGCTGGTCGTGCAATCATCAGATTACATGAGCCAACAAGCGGAGAAATATGGTTTAACGGCGAAGACATCATGAATCGTAAGACTAAAAAGGAAATGCACCAATTAAGACGCGAAATGCAAATCGTCTTCCAAGACCCATATTCATCGCTAAACCCAAGACTTAACACATTTGACCTAATTGCGGACGCACTTTATGTAAACAAAATTTACGATAGTAAGAAAGAAATAGAAAAAGTTGTTCTTGAAATGATGGAAACAGTAGGTCTTGAGAAGAGACTTATGAACTCCTACCCACACGAACTAGACGGTGGAAGAAGACAAAGAATTGGTATCGCAAGAGCCTTAGTAATGAGACCTGAGTTTATAGTACTTGATGAACCAGTATCAGCACTTGACGTATCAATTCAAGCCCAAGTACTAAATCTTCTTCAAGACATACAAAAAGAAAAGGGACTAACATACTTATTTATATCACATGACCTTTCAGTTGTTCGTCACCTTTCAGACAGAGTCGCAGTTATGTATCTTGGACGTATGGTTGAACTAGCAGATTATAAGCAAATATTTGAAAACACATTACATCCATACACAAAAGCACTACTATCAGCAATACCAGTACCTGAGTATAACTACAAACAAGAAAGAATCATACTAAAAGGCGACGTACCGAGCCCAATAGATCCACCAGACAGATGCGTTTTCTACGGCAGATGTCCGATGAGAGATGAAGGTGTTTGCAATGGTCCTCATCCTACTCTAAAAGAAGTAGAGCCGGGACACTTTGTCGCCTGTCACTTAGTTAAATAAAAAATTTATTGCTAAAATTGCGATCTTTGAATGCTTTGAATTTTTTCTTCGCTCCACGTACGCTTAAGTACGACGTCGCTTGAAAAATTCTCCACTTCGCATAATCATCTTGTTTTATCTAAAAAATTAGTGAATAAAGAGGATTGAGCTTACGGATTGATATATTAGTCTTATCCATCATAGCGTAAAGGTTCTCGGACTTTAGGACGAGGTTCTTCTTTTCTCTTCGAAATTTGTGGATAAAGTTAAGTTGATATTGTAAATGTGTTTACATTGCATAATTATCATGTTTTATCTAAAAAATTAAAATTTAAGATCTAATTTAAATAAATTAGTGACTACAAAAGCAGATGCATCTTAGGTGCATCTGCTTCTTTATGTCTTAGAGCACAAAAAAGGAGCTAGAAAAAACTAACTCCATAAAAAACATTATCTATTTATTTTTCTTTACATAATCTAAGACAAAGTCCTTAAATCTCTTGCCCAGTGGGCTTAAAGGCTTTTCTCTGTGATACAAGAAGTAGAAGTCTCTTGAGAAGTCCACGCCTTTTATGTTAAGGTACTTAAATCTCTTTTCCTTAATATCTCTTTCGATTGCAATCCTATTCATAAAGCTAAGGCCGACGCCCTTGCTTACTAAGGACTTGATTGCTTCATTGTCATCGCACGTACCAACTATCCTTAGCTTTCTAGCGTCTTTCGAGCTTTGATATATAGCGTTGATTATGGTTTCGAGTGAGGCAGAACCATACTCCCTAAGAATAAAGTTTTCATCGAGTATGTCTTCAAACTTAACTGTATCACCATTCTCAAGGTTTTCAAACTTGTCATTGGGCACTATAAGTACACTTGAGTCCTTAACTAATTTTACAAAATCAAGCTTCGGATTGTCATTCATCTTGCCAACGATGGCAAAGTCATTCTCATATGTAAGAATACGCTTGATAGCTTCCTTCGAATCGCTTCCTTGCAGCGAAAAACTGATTTTCGGGTGCTCTTCAAGGAAAGACTTGATCAAATCAGGAAGGATGTACTCTCTAGGGATGGAGCTCGACAAAATACTTATCTTACCCTGCAGACCTTGGTCGTAGGCGTCAATCTCATACTTAGCATTGTTGATCTGATCGATGATCTTCTCCGCATGCTCGTACAAAATTTGGCCTGTCGGCGTAATTCGAAACAGCCTACCGCTTCTGTCAATAAGTTCACTTCCGACCTCTTTTTCAAGAGCGGTGATGTGATTTGACACAGTTGGCTGAGTTATAAAGAGCTTTTCTGCAGCTTTTGAGAAACTTTCTAGTCTAACGACTTCAACAAAAGTTTCTATTTGTCTGATATCCATTTTCTTCCCTCCTCATATATAAAGATATTTTATCACAAGTATTGATTTTTTTCAAGCTAAATATATAAATATTACGATTTTTCAAATAATATTTATGCGAAACTTGACGTAAGAACAATTATGTTTTAAAATATCTTTGAAGAATAAAATTTATAGGATAAATATATAAGAGGACGTAAATGAATTATAGTTTTTCTAGCAATATCAAGTTTTTAATTAAAAATTGGTTTAAGAAAGATAGTTTTGGGACTATCCTTGTATTCTTGTCGGCTATTGTTACAATAATAATACCGCTTTTCGATGCGTACATACTTAAAATGATAACAGCAGCGATTATCGAAGGTCTTGACGCTGAACAATTTATATTAAGTTTAATCAGTCTATTTATTTTTTACATTTTATTAAAAATTTTAAACACCTGGATGGATACTAGAAATGATTTTTTCCAAACTAAGGTTAGTATGCTCTACGGTGTAGACCTTATCTCTGCTCTTATGGATAAGGATTTACTTGATTTTAAAACAGCAGAGCAAAAATCTTTATTCGAAAGATCGAAGTCCTTTGCTTTTGAAGGAGAACAAGCTGATGGCGCTTGGTCTGCGATTAGACTTTCTAAGCTTATCACATCTTTTTTAGGGTTTTTCGCTTATGCAATTATTTTTTCTTTTCTTAGCTACAAATTAGTCATAATTATTTTAATTTCAGCACTTGTCACAGCCTATTTCCAAGATAGGCTTATGCTTTATGGAGACAAAATCACTGACGATATGGCTCAGGAAGAGTCAAGGCACTACTATATGTATAAAGTTTCTTTAGATGATGGTGCACAAAAAGAGATTCGCTTAAACAATGCTCTTTCATGGTTAGTCTATCACCTAGATAAGATATCAAAAGCATATTACGCGCTTCTTCGCGGATGGACTAAAAAAGCTAATCGAGTCTCTTTAGTCGAAGGCATCTTTGGCTTCATTAGAGACTTATTTACATACGTTTTACTTACAAAGAGCGTTCTTAATGGAGAGATAAGTGCAGCGAATTTTATCTTTTATCTAAGCTTAGTAGTTGGTTTTTCAGAGTGGCTAAATAATTTCTCAGGTCATATAAGGTCGCTTAGGAGAATTTCTCTTGTTTGCGACAAGTACAGGACTTTTGTTCAAGACAAGGCAGATCTTAATACTGAAAAAATTATTTTAAAGTCAATAGATGAGATAATACTAGAAGATGTTTCTTTTGCGTATGATGAGGATAACGAAATTTTAAAGAATATTAATCTTACTATCAAAAAAGGTGAGTCAATCGCCATAGTTGGGGAGAATGGCACTGGCAAAACAACTCTTATTAAGCTTATTACAAAGCTTTTTGATGCTAGCAGCGGCAGGATTTTAATCAATGGCATCGACATTGATCTTTACGATAAAAAGTCCATTTACAAGAGGATAAGCGCTCTCTTCCAAGATTACTTTTTGATGCCGACTACGCTTATTAATAATTTGGACGATAAGCAGCAAGATAGGGTTCAGGCAGAAAAGTTTATTGATGAGATGGGTTTAAGTAATAGATTTACTTCACTAGAAAACGGCTTGGATACTGAGCTAATAAATATCGAAGATAATAAGGTAGAAGGTTTTTCTGGCGGCGAAACACAAAAGCTTTTATTCATCAAATCTCTTATGAAAGATAGCGACTTATTGATACTTGATGAGCCAACATCAGCTTTAGATCCGATTGCTGAAGAAAAACTTTATCTAAAGTACGAAGACTTTACTAAGGACAAGATGGCGATATTTATCTCACACAGAATTACATCAACGAGGTTCTGCGACAGAATTATTTATTTAGATGACAAAAGTATTGCCGAAGTGGGAACTTATGATGAGCTTATGAACTTAGGTGGAAAATACAAAGCTATGTTTGATATGCAAGCTAAGTATTATAAGGAGAATGAAAATGAAGAAGCAAGTTTATAAAGACATCTACAAAATTAAAAAAAGTATATTGCCAATAGTTTTTCTAAATGCTTTATTATGTGCAGCTGAGCCTTTTATTTTTGTCTACATCTCTGGCTACTTACTAAAATTTATAATCGAAGCTAGAGAAATTAGCTTTATAATAAAATTTTCTGTGGCAGCAGCGGCAATATCCTTTGCGCTTCACTATATTAAAAACATCACTGAAAACTATAAGTTAGAGTACGGCGACTATTTAAATACTAATGAAAAAAATATTCTTATTAAAAAATTGTTTTCGCTAGATTTTAAGGACCTTGAAGCTAAAGATACAAAGGATAAAATTTTAAGACACAAAGAGGAAAGTGACGGCATGAGCACCATTTACATGGAAGCGATGTATCAATTTTATAATTTTACTGTTAATATAATCAGCATTATTATAGCAATAGTATCATTAATTAGCTTTTATCCAGCACTTTCAAAATCTGTCGATATTAAAGTTTTTGGCTCAAAATATTTTCCTTTACTAATAATATTTTTAATGCTAGTAATTATTTATGCACTAATCAATTTTAGGAAGAGGGCAGAAGAAAAGAACGAAATCGATAGAGAGGACTATGCGAAAAAATATAAGATTTACGATTATTACATGAGGTTACTCTCTGATTACGAGTCATTAAAGCAGATTAAAATTTATGATGAGAAGGCTTTTATACTTGACGATATAAACGAGAATTTTGTAAAGAGTGGTCTTGGATTAAGAAAGAAAATTGCAAGAAGAACAGGTTTTAGCGAAGGCATGGATGATCTTTTGCTATCGACGCTTGGAATCTTGTTCTTAATTATGCTTGCCATTAAGGCAAAAGGCGGTCTCTTTGGCGTAGACAAGATTATAATATACTATGGTGCTTTTAAAGCACTTTGTGAAGCAGCAAAGGAGCTTATCAAAACTATTGGCGAAGAAAAAGCACTTGAGCCTAAAATAGCGATTTTGTATGATATACTTAATTTGAAATCTGATAAAAAATCTGAAGTAAAGGAAAAAGATTTTACAGAGACTTTGATTAGTGTAAAGGATTTAAGCTTTTCCTATCCAGATTCAAAAATTACTCAGCTAAAAAATCTTAATCTTGAAATAAGGCGAGGCGAAAAAATTGCAATAGTTGGAGAAAATGGTTCAGGTAAAACGACTTTTGTAAATTTACTAACAGGTTTATACAAAGCAAATGAAGGCAGCCTTCTTATTGATGGCGATGTACCTTCACTTGATTTTACTGCGAAAAATATTGGAGTAGTGAGTCAAGACTTTTATCTATTTTCATTTAAGCTTGGAGAAAATATTGCCACAAGTGAAAATTATAATGCTGATGAGTGCGAAAGAGTTTTAAAGCTCTCTAATTTTGAAAAAGCTTATGACTTAGAACAATATATATACACAGATATTGACGAAGACGGCGTGGATATCTCTGGTGGTGAAAGCCAAAAAATTGCACTAGCAAGAGCTCTTTACAATGATAAGGATATATTGATATTTGACGAGCCGACATCAAAACTTGATCCAAAGTCTGAGATGAAAATTTTCGAGAGCTTCAATGAGGCAGCTAAGGGCAAGACGGTCATATTCATTTCTCACAGGATGAGTGCTTGTAAATTTGCAAACAGAGTTATTTTATTCCACGACGGCAAGATTATAGACAGCGCACCGCATGAAGAATTATTGAAACGGAACGAAAAGTACAAAGAGATGTGGCGTGCACAAGCAAAATATTTTAATTAATTTATATAAGTGATTAAGCAAGTCTTAGTCACTTTTTCATTGCTATTTTCACGGCTTTATAATATAATAGAAGTGGTGAGGTTTATGATTTATTTAGATAATTGTGCAACAACAAAAGTATATAAAGAGGCGATGGATGCGGCGCTTCATGCCTTTGAAGAAACTTATGCGAATCCATCGAGCATACATAAGGCAGGCTTTTTACTAAGAAATGACTTTGAAGAGGCGAGGAGAGTCATCAAGAATTTCTTAAAGATAAAGTCTGGCGAAATCATTTTTACGTCTTGCGCGAGTGAGGCGAACAACATTATAGTAAATTCAATTAAGGATATAAAGAAGAAGAAAATTTTGACAACGGCGGTCGAGCATCAAGCGATGAACAAGCCTATTGACAATCTAGTGGCCCATGGCTTTGAAGTGATCAAAATTCATCCTAAGGATGGACAAATCACTTTAGAAGATGTACTTGACAATCTTGATGATGGTTTTGGCTTCGTTTCACTTATGCATGTCAACAACGAAGTTGGCAGCATCATAGACGTAGAAAGCATTTCTCGTGAAGTAAAGAGACTTTATCCGGATATAATATTTGCGACTGACGCGGTTCAAGCCTTTGGCAAGCTTCGTATTGATCTAAGCGAAGGCAATATCGATTTTCTTTCGATGTCGGGCCACAAGGTTCACGCGCCTAAGGGCATTGGCTGCCTTTACGCACGCGATATGAACTTAGTTAAGCCGCTTATCTATGGCGGCGAACAAGAATTTTCTCTAAGAGCAGGTACTGAAAATGTTCCGGGTGTTTTAGCTCTTGCTGAAGCTGTTAAAATTTTGGATAAAAATCTTGAAAATAATTATAAATATGTAAATGATTTAAAAAATAAAATGATAGAGAGCCTAAAGGAGCTTGACGGCGTTCACCTTCATTCAGAGGGCGAGGGCTATTCGCCATATGTTTTGTCGGTAGCTTTTGATAATATCAAGGCCGAGGTCTTGGTACACATCTTAGAGCAAGACGAGGTCTATATATCAACGTCTTCTGCTTGTTCATCGAAGCAAAAAAAGCACATGCGCGTACTTGAGGGTTATGGCTACAGCGAAAAAGAAGCTGAAGATACGGTAAGAATTTCATTTTCTGAGATGAATACAGAAGAAGAGGTCTTAAAGGCGGCGGAACTCATTAAAAAAGCGGTTAAATTTATTAGGAGTGTTAAAAAATGATGACGGATAAAGTATATTTGATAATCAGTGAGGGTGAGATGCACCTAAAGGGCGGCAACAGAAGGTACTTCGAGCAAAAACTTATTTCAAACATCGATAAGAACATGAAGGACATCGGCTACGACAGCCTTTATAACGATATCGGCAAGATTATTATAGAAGTGGACGATGCAAAATCTGAAAAAGCGATTGAAGCCTTAAAAAAGGTCTTCGGCATAGTTTGGATCAGAAAGGCTTATAGATGTGAAAAAGATATTGAAGTGATCAGGCGCCTCGCTATTGACTTAGTTAAGGAAAAGAATTTAAAAGGCACTTTTAAGGCGGCATCGACAAGAGCGGATAAGAAGTTCCCACTTAACTCGATGGAGCTAGCAAGGGAAGTAGGCGCTGCCATACTTACAAATACAGAAGGACTAAAAGTTGACGTGCATAATCCTGAGCACGAGGTTTACGTTGACATAAGGAAGTTTGCCTACGTTTCAGTAGAGAAGTACAAGGCACTAGGCGGTATGCCAAAGGCGACTAATGGTAAGGCGCTTTGTCTACTATCCGGCGGTATAGACAGTCCAGTCGCTCTATATATGATGGCAAAGCGCGGCGTTAAGGTCGACGCGATACATTTTCACTCATATCCATTTACCTCGCTGCAAGCACTTGAGAAGGTTAAAGGCCTTAGAGACATAGTCGCTGCCTACACTGGCGATATAAAAATATATTCATATAATATGCTTGACGCATACACAGCCATCAATCAAAATATGAATGTTTCGTACACAACGGTTGTTTCAAGAAGGATAATGATGCGCGTTGCGAAAAAGCTAGCTCATGACAAGGGCTACGACGCCATCATCACAGGGGAGAATATCGGCCAAGTCGCTTCACAGACAATGTACGGAATTAAAGCGATAGAGGATGCGACAGACATGGTCATCTTTAGACCGCTCATAGCTTTCGATAAACTTGACATCATTGACATAGCGAAAAAGATAGGCACTTACGAAAAATCGATAGAGCCATTCGATGACTGCTGCTCAGTATTTTCGCCTGACCATCCACAAACGAGACCACTAATCGCTGATGTTAAATGTGAAGAAGAAAAGGTAGATATAGACGCAATTGTAGAAGATATTTATAAAAAAGGAGAATTACTATGAAGATAAGTTTTTTAGGCGCGGCACAAGAAGTAACCGGCTCCAACTATTTGCTTGAAGCCTGTGGTAAGAAGATAGTCATAGACTGCGGCATGTTTCAAGGCAGTAATGACCTTGAAGAGCTGAACAAAAGGCCCTTTGACTATAATGTAAGGGACATTGACAAAGTCTTGATTACTCACGCACACATCGACCACATAGGAAGGCTACCGAAGATGGTCAAGGACGGCTACGACGGCGAAGTCATCATGACTAAGGCGACTATGGACCTAGCTCCAGTCATGCTCTACGACTCAGCCAAGATTGGTATGCAAGACGCTGAGACTGAGACTAAGAAGAATCTTCGTCAAGGCCTTGACCCAGTTGAGCCTCTTTACACAGACGTTGACGTTGATGATACTCTTAAGCTATTAAGGGGCTACGCTTATGGTGAAGAAGTAGAACTCTTTGATGGGATTAAAATCATCTTTAGAGATGCAGGCCATATACTTGGCTCAGCCATCTTAGAAGTTTACATAAATGAAGATGGTAAAGAGACTAAACTTGTATTTTCTGGCGACCTTGGTATGCCGGACAGGCCTCTACTTAAGGATCCGACTTTCATCAAGGATGCGGACTATGTCATTATGGAATCAACTTATGGTAATCGCAATCACGAGAAAATTACGGACAGCACTCAAAAGCTTATTGATATCATAGACAAGACTGTTGCCAGAGGCGGAACCGTTCTAATACCAAGCTTTGCAGTTGGTAGAAGCCAAGAGCTTATATATTTATTAAACAAAGAGTTCGAGAAGAGAAAAAATAATAATATCAGAGTTTTTCTTGATTCGCCAATGGCGGTCGACGCGACAGAAGTATTTATGCGTAACTACGATGTTTTGGATGAAGAAACACAAAAGCTATTAAAGTCGGGCGACGACCCTCTTATGTTTAAGCACCTAAAGTACATTCGCGAGACAGAGGACTCGAAGGCGCTTAATGTGGACGAGGCGCCAAAGGTCATCATCGCATCATCAGGCATGATGACAGCAGGCAGAATAAGGCATCACTTAAAGAACTGTCTGTGGGACAAGAGAAATTCACTTATCATAGTTGGCTACCAAGCAGAAGGCTCTTTAGGCCGCATCATTCTTAGCGGCGTAAGAAGAGTTAAGCTCTTTGGTCAAATGGTGGACGTAGGTCTAGAAGTTTATGACTTACAAGGCTTTTCTGCACATGCCGATCAAAATATGTTATTAAAATGGCTAGATGCCTTTGATAATAAGCCTAAAAAAGTTTTCTTGGTTCATGGCGAGAGCGATGCACAAGAAATATTAAAGCAAAAGATAGCTAGAGACCAAGGACTTGAGGTATACGCACCAAAGCTTGGCGAAACAATTGACCTAGCTACTGGTGAAAGTGCAAGGATAGATGTTCATAAGAACAAGCTTGCTGGTGAAGAAGAGCTTAAGAAGAGCTTTGACAATCTATTAGCCGCTTTCTCAAACATAGTTATGAGCTCAAATAAATTATATACGAAGGAACACTTAAAGAAGAGTAAGAAGCTTAAGGACGCACTTGACGAGGCAGAGCTTGCCTTAGTTAATATCAATAAGGAGCTTAACTCGTAGGAGGAGAAAAATGAAGTACACAAAAACACTGAAGCGCCTGCTTGGAGACGCGATTAGAACAGACAGGAAGATGATTCTTTACATCTTATTTGCCTGCATCTTAGGGGCCTTTGCTCCACTAGTATTATCACTAATGCCTAAGCTAATAGTTGGAGTCGTAGAAAATCCTGGTACAGACGCGATTAGAAGGATTTTACTAATCTCACTTGGCTTTTTTGCCTTGGAGTTCTTAGTTGAGGGCGTAAGCCTTTACTGCTCAAATCAAGTAATAACAGTTGCAAATAAAACAAGGTTCGAGCTAATGCACGAGCAAAACAAAAAGATGGTAGCTGCCGACTTTAAATACATAAGTGATAGATCCATCTTTAAGATGTATGGCATGGCTTTTGAAGCAACAAACAGTGACTGGGGCGGAGTTGCTGGCATGCTTAGAGAGTTTGCAAGAACCGCACCTATAATTCTTTCACTTATAATTATAGGAGGAGTTATTACGGCTCTATCACCATTAACAGGAGCACTACTACTTTTATATGCAATTACTTATGCCTACGCACAAAGACAAGCAAACAAAGAAGTAAGTGATAATGATGCCGAGATAAATAAAATAAGTGATGAGATTAGATACTATACTAAAACTGCTGGTGATTTTAAAGCTGGTAAAGAGATTAGACTTTTTAACTTGAAAGACATGATACTTAATGCTTATAAGCGCCTTATTGATAAAAGAAAAAGCTATAACTTAAGAGCCGTTAACAAAACTTTTAGAAAGAGCCTTTTATCAGTTCTAATCTTAATTATTGCTCAGGGCATTTTTGCTTATATACTTATACTTAGCTTTAAGAATGGCTCAGTTGATACAGGTAGCTTTTTAATGTATCTAACACTTATGCTGCAATTCGTCTTATTGGCAGACAGAGCTATAGAAGACTACGAGTTTTTTGTAGTTAATCAAACTATTTACGTAGAAAATATGTATGATTTACTTGAAACAGATAAGCTAAGCTCAGACCATGGTACTAGAGATAGACTTAGTGGTGCTGTTGATATTGAGTTTAGAAATGTTAGCTTTGCTTATCCAAATACAGATAAGAAAGTGCTTGATAACTTAAGCTTTAAGATAGCTAAAAACGAAACCATTGCCCTAGTTGGTAACAATGGTGAGGGCAAGTCCACTATAATCAATTTACTTGTAAGATTATTTAGACCGGACGAAGGCGAGATACTTCTTAATGGCGTGAACATCAACGAGTTCAAGGAAGAAGAGCTATATAAGATGTTTGCCTGCATATTCCAACAGGTAAATATCTATCCATATACTCTTGGCAATAATATTTCTATGCAAGAGACATATGATTTAGAAAGAGCCAAGAGAGCAATTGAGGACGTGGGACTTAAGGAGCGTATCGAAGAAGAGAAAAACGCTTACGAAAGAAATATGTCTCATGAAGTTGCTAAGGATGCTCTTGAACTATCTGGTGGACAAGAACAAAAACTTGCCATCTCGAGAGCTGTGTACAAGGACTCACCTATACTTATACTTGACGAGCCAACAGCAAACCTCGATGCACTTGCCGAGCACGAGATATATTCTAAGCTAAATGACTTAAGAGAGGACAGAACGTCGATATACATCTCACACAGACTTTCATCGACAAAGTTCTGTGATAGAATCATCTTATTAAAGGGCGGAAAGATCTTCGAAGAGGGCACTCATGATGATCTTATGAAGAAGAAGGGTGAATATTACGAAATGTTCACTATACAAGGTAAGTACTATACTAAGGAGGCCTAAATATGAAGAACTTTAAAGAACACATGAAGATATATGGCTTCATGATCAAATCAATTTGGGAATACTCCAAGAAAACAGTATTTTTAATCTTACTGGCCTCATTGTCATCAGCAGGACTATTGATGATAAATGTATTCTTGCCAAAACTAGTTATTGACTCAATAATGAATGGCGCTGGCTTTGAGATAGTGACTTACGTAGTACTTTTGGTGCTTGCAAACGTTGTTTTAGCCAAAATACCTGGCTATGTCAACAACTACATCAACAACGTAGACCTTCCTGGCGTGCAACAAAGAATTCGTTACAATATATGCGAAAAGACTATGAAGCTTGATTATTCAATGCTTGAGAACAAAGACTACATGAATCTTAAGGACCAAGCGGACTTCATCATGAGCACTCAATCACCTCTAGCAAACTTCGTTCAAATAGCTGCGGAAGTATTTGTTTCATTCGTTGTAGTAATCTTCTTAGCAATCATCGCTTTTAGTTTCTCCTGGGTTTTAGGTCTTGTGCTTCTTTTAGTAGCATGCCTAAACTTTGTCATAGGCGCTTGGGCGAACAAGAAGATGGGAGACTTCTTAGCTTCACTTGAAGATATAAACAGAAAATTTTCTGCTTACATGAATATAATTTATGACAATAGTAAGATGATGGATGTAAAGCTATTCTCAATGCATAATTTGGTCAATGGATCCATATATAAGCTGATGAAGGACATAAGCGCAGGTATAGCGAATATGTATACCATAAACTCACTTTCATTTTTCTTTAGCGGTATCTTAGACGGTGTATCAAGAGCTTTAAGCTACATTTATATATCAGTAAGAGCCGTATCGAATGTTTTTGGACCGCAAATCTCACTTGGTTCCTTCGCTCTATACACATCGGCCTTTGTTAACTTTAACCAAAGAGTTAGAATCATCTCGCAAAACTATGTCAACATGATTATGATGAGGAACATGACAGAGCCGTACTATAGATTTATGATGTTACCAGAAGAAAAAGCGAAAGAATATGAATATGAGATGCCTAAGTCCATTGACACGATTGAGTTTAAAGACGTTTGGTTCAAGTACCCAAGCTCTGAAGACTACGTTTTAAAGAATTTATCATTCAATATTAATAAGGGCGAAAAGATTTCTATAGTAGGTCTTAATGGTGCTGGTAAGACAACCATCATCAAGTTAATGACTAGGCTTTACGAGCCAACAAAGGGCGAGATACTTCTTAATGGTCTTGACATATCAAAGATAAAGATGGACGAGTACCAAAAATTTATCTCGGTAGTCTTCCAAGACTATAACATCTACAATTTCCCTGTGGCAGAGACTGTTGCATCAAGGGCTGACTACGACAGAGAAAAAGTCACTAAAGTATTGAAAGATATTGATATATATGATAAAATTAATTCGTTAAGTAGCGGTATGGACACTAAGGTCTCCATGGGCTACTCTGAAACGGGAGAAAAACTATCGCAAGGACAGTTCCAAAAGCTAGCAATTGCAAGAAGCTTGTACAAGGACAGCGAGCTAGTTATACTTGACGAGCCAACATCGGCTCTTGACCCAAAGAGCGAGGCAGAGATTTATGAGAACTTCAACTACCTTGTTAAGGAGAAGACATCGATATACATCTCACACAGAATGAGTTCGTCGATATTCTGCGATAGAATTTTGTTAATAAATAACGGTACTGTAGAGGACTTCGACACGCATCACAATCTAATGCAAAAGACAGACAGCCTTTACTACAAGATGTTCAACGCGCAAAAAGAAAACTACGAGTACCAAGAGGAGGAAGAAAGCTATGAGAATGAGTAAAATGTTTTTTAAAACATTGAGAGAGGATCCTAGCGAAGCAGAGATTGCAGCACATAAACTACTATTAAGAGGCGGCTTTATCAAGAAGAGCGCCTCAGGAATTTATTCATACATGAACCTTGGCTACAGAGTAATCAGAAAGATCGAGGCCATAGTTAGAGAAGAGATGGACTCACACGACGCTCAAGAGATCAACATGAGCGCTGTTCAGCCAAGAGAGCTTTGGGAAGAGTCAGGTAGATGGGATACCTTTGGACCAGAGATGTTCAAGCTAAAGGACAGAAACGACAGAGAATTTTGTCTTGCGCCAACAGCCGAAGAGTTTTTCACAGACCTTATAAGAAGCGATGTAAACTCATATAAGAAGCTGCCAATAAATATTTACCAAATCAAAACTAAGTACAGAGACGAGAAGAGACCTAGATTTGGTATCAATAGAGCGAGAGAGTTTTTGATGAAGGACGCTTACTCCTTTGACAAGACTCAAGAGGACATGGTGGCTAGCTACAAGAACATGTGGGAAGCTTACGAAAACATCTACGACAGACTAGAACTTGATTACAGGATAGTTAGAGGCGACTCAGGCGCCATCGGTGGTAACGAATCACACGAGTTCACTGCTTTATCAGATGTTGGTGAAGGCGTGATCACATATTGCGACAGCTGCGATTTTTCTGCGACTGATGAAAAAGCAGAAGTAGCTTATAAATATGACAATAGTAGCGAAGATATAAAAGAGCTAGAAAAAGTTGAGACAAAAGGCGTTAAAACTATTGACGACTTAGCAGAACTACTAAAAGTAGATAAAGATAGATGCCTTAAGGCAGTTGACCTAATGGTTAAGGGACAAAAGATCGTTGTCTTCATATTAGGATCAAGAGAGCTTAACCTAACAAAATTAATAAAGCATCTTGGCTGCGCAGAGCATGAGATTGAGATGATGGGCGACGAAGACATCAAGGCCATGGGCTCCTTCCCAGGCTACACTGGTCCTATCGGTCTAAAAGCAGATAGACTTATCGCCGATGAAAGAGTTAAAAATATCAAAAACATGGTTATAGGCGCTAACGAAGAAAATTATCACTATATGAACTATAATATCGGTGACGATGAAAAATTTGAATTCGTAGACGATTTACTAATGATAGCTGAGGGCGATATCTGCCCTAAGTGCGGCGGCAAACTTGAGTTCAAGAGAGGCATCGAAGTCGGAAACATCTTCCAACTTGGTCAAAAGTACTCAAAATCAATGAAGGCAACATTCTTGGATGAAAATGGCAAGGACGAATACTTCTGGATGGGCTGCTACGGCGTTGGTATATCAAGAACAGTATCTGCCATAGTTGAGCAAAACAACGATGAAAAGGGTATCATCTGGCCAATATCATCATGTCCATACGAAGCCATCGTAACAATAGTCAATGTAAAAGACGAAGAGCAAAATAAGCTTGCTGAAGAAATTTACCAAAAGCTATTGGCAGAGAAGGTCGAAGTGCTTCTTGATGACAGAGCAGAAAGAGCCGGCGTTAAATTTAACGACAGAGACCTAATCGGTATACCTCTTAGAATTACAGTAGGTAAGCTTGCTAGTGAAGGCAAGGTCGAGTACTCAACTCGTCGTGAAATGGAAAATGAAGAGATAGATGCTAGCGAAGCCATTGACAAGATAATTGCATATATAAAGGAAAGGAAGAATAATCGTGGATAAAAAAGTTAGAGTAAGATTTGCACCATCGCCAACAGGTTTTGTGCACATAGGCTCATTAAGAACAGCGCTATATAACTACTTATTCGCTGAAAAGATGGGCGGCGACTTCATCTTAAGAATCGAAGACACAGACAGAACACGTTATGTCGAAGGCGCTATAGAAAACTTGATAAACTCACTTCACTGGGCAGGCATACACTACAGCGAAGGCGTTTTCATTGAAGATGGCAAGGTAGTTCAAAAAGGCGACTACGGTCCATATATACAATCAGAAAGACTTGATATATATAGAAAATATGTTGATCAGCTAATCGAAGAAGGCAAGGCATACTACTGCTTCTGCGATAAGGAAAGACTTGACAGGATCAGAGAAGAAAGACAAATCAAGGGCCTAATACCAAAGTATGATGGCTTCTGTAGAAATATTCCTCTTGACGAAGCAAAGAAAAGAGTTGCAAATGGCGAGCCATACGTTGTTAGACTAAAATTACCAAAGGATACAGACATAACTTTCCACGACGTAGTTAGAGGCGACATCACCATCAACACAGAAGATATAGATGATCAAGTACTACTAAAGTCAGACGGCTTCCCAACATATCACATGGCAGTCGTAGTCGACGACCGCCTAATGGGCATCACACACATCGTTAGAGGGGAAGAGTGGCTACCATCTACACCAAAGCACGTATTTTTATACGAGGCACTTGGCTGGGAAAAACCAGAGTACGTTCACTTACCAACAGTACTTAACAAAGACAGAAAGAAATTATCAAAGAGACAAGGCGACGTATCAGTAGAAGACTTCAAGGACAAAGGATATTTGCCAGAAGCACTAAATAACTACTTAGCACTAGTTGGCTGGTCACCAGAAGATAATAAAGAAATATTTACCATGGATGAACTAATCAAAGAGTTCTCCTTTGAAAGAGTTTCAAAGACAGGCGGCATCTTTGACAAGGACAAGCTTGATTGGGTAAACGCACAATTCTTAAGAAATCAAGATATAAATGGATTAAGAGAAGAAGCGAGCGAAGAACTAATTAAGGCAGGACTGATCACAGAAGATTTTGCAAAAGAAAATAAAGAGTACATGGAAGTTTTAATCGATACACTTAAGGATAATATATCTTTAATGACAGAATTGCCAGAAAAAGCAAGATTTATCTTCGAAGAGCTTCCACTTGCAGATGAAACAAAAGAATTCTTAGAAGGCGACAATGCAGAAAACGCTAAAGTGCTTGCAAACGCAATCGAAGAAGAGCTTTCATCAGTAGACGAAATCACACTTGATTACGCCAAAACATTCATGAAGAGCATACAAAAGAAGACAGGCATCAAAGGCAAAAACCTTTATATGCCAGTTAGAGCGATGATTTCTTTCTCAGTACACGGACCAGAAATGGATAGGATACTTTACTTATTAGGTAAGGAAAAGATATTCAAGAGACTAGATAAATTTAAATAATATAATGGATAAAATGATAATGGGCTTTGCGTTATGCAGAGCCCATTTTTATGGTGGTGGGCTTGATAAATAAATATAAAACAATTATAATATAATTATATCCACAAGAAAAGCTACAAAGAATGAACGAATGATATATATCAATGGTATTTAGGAGGTATAAAATGAGAGAAGAATACGATATAAAGAATTTAAATCCAAGAGAAAACATTTACGCTGAACAAATTGCAAAAAAGCAAATAACAATCAATCTAAATGAAACAGTTATAAGTTATTTTAAAGACCAAGCGAAAAGTACGGGCATACCATATCAAACTTTAATCAATTTATATCTTGAAGATTGTGTCGCAAATAATAAAAGCCTAAAAATGACTTGGAAGTAAATCTTAAATTATACAAAGAAGTAGGGGAGACTCTACTTCTGTTTTTTGGGTAAGATTTAGATAGAAATATATATACAATACATTTACATAAAAGAAAAAGTTTTAGCCTTAGATCAATTGATCCTAGGCTAAAACTTTTTTATTGCTTTATTTACTTTACTTCAAATTCAATGACGCCTTGAGCATCAACGGCTTTAATTATAAGCGTAGTCTTAATACTTTGACCCTTTTCTACATATCCAATAATTGTTTCCTCATGTTCGTTGCCATCAAAGTCATTGTATTTCATCATTAAACTTCCCTCATGAAATGTATCATTATAACTTATCTTTATAGTTTTCTTTTCATTAGCTTCTAAACTAACTTTATAAAATGACTCTTCATTTGATAAATATAAATTTAAATCATTTACCTTTTCTGTACTTTCATTTTTGATTGTAAGCGTAATAAGTTCTTCATGTTTAGAATTCATTAAGTAATAAGCTAGTAAAACTAAAACAACTAAAGCTAGAATTATAAAAATTTTGTTCTTTAAACTTTTATTCATATAGCATCACTCCTATGAATTTATTTTATCATAGAATTGTTAATAAATAGTAAAGAAAGTATTACAATTTATTAATTTACTATTTTAAGAGACCAAGAGTGCAACAAACAATTTACTTTCGTACATGTATATTTTTAAAGATGAGTGTGGTTAAATAAAAACCATCTACTATATGTTTGATATATAAATATAGAATAATTATTTAATTTATTACAGAAGGTTTTGTATAAATAGTTTTAATGAACAATGACTCTTTTAATGTGGTATAATATTATTAAGGATATAAAATTACGGAGGGAATCATGATAAATAAATTAGATGCACTTTGGGCGAAAAAGACTAGAGATAAAAATAATATACCTCAGTGGCTTCCTTTAAAAACCCATTTAAATGATACAAGAGAAGCTATGGGATTTTTATGGGAACATTACTTGAGTCAAGGAGTTAAAGATTTAATAAAGAATTCTATGAAGACTGATACATATGATAAAGAAAGTTTTGCTAAAAACTTATGTATGTTTTTAGGAGCAGTTCACGATATAGGCAAAGCAAGTCCATATTTTCAATTGAAAGAATCTTTTAGAAGAGACAAGGAACTTGATGAGCTTATATTAGAAAAATTAAAAAGTGCAGGCTTTAAAGACTTAGATAAATTTTTTACAGCTGACAATATTGGTGTAAGCCACCAGTCTATAGGTCAGTTTATACTCTTGAAGCGTGGTGTTAATATAACCGTAGCTGATATAGTTGGAGCACATCATGGTAGGCCGGTTAAAACATCTGAAATTGAAGATAGAATACATGAGAATCATTTTTATCAAAACAATGATAGTTCAAGTGAGATAAATAAAACTTGGCTTAGCTTGCATGACGAAATATTTACTTGGGCTTTAAAAGTATGTGGTTTTTCAAGTGCAAAAGATATACCAATGCTCTCTCAAAATGGACAGGTAATATTATCAGCACTTTTGATTATGGCAGACTGGATTACCAGTAATGAAAACTATTTTCCGCTTATAAATATAAACGAAGATAAAATTGATGAAGATCGTATTAAAAAAGGACTATTAAAATGGAATAATGACAGAACATCGTTATGGGAACCTCTTGAAGTAAATTTAGATACTATTTATGAGGAGAGATTTAAATTAAAAAGTGGAGAGAAGTTTATTCCAAGAGATGCGCAAAAAAGAATTACAGAAGCAATAGATAGAGCAGAGAATCCTGGAATAGTTATATTTGAAGCACCTATGGGCATGGGTAAAACAGAAGCCGCCTTAGTTGCTGTTGAGCAGCTTGCCAGAAAGACTGGAAGAACAGGAATGTTTTTTGGCCTTCCCACACAAGCTACATCTAATGGTATCTTTTCTCGTGTGAATGCTTGGCTTGAAAACCTAAGAGATGATATGTCTTATAGAAGAGCACTTAGACTACTCCATGGTAAAGCTGCTCTTAATGAAGAGTTTGCTAATTTACCTAAGAGCAGAAATATACATGATGATGACGAAAATGAAAAAAATGTAGTGACTGTTAATGACTGGTTTAGTGGAAGAAAATTATCTATATTGGACGATTTTACGGTTGGGACTGTTGATCAGTTTTTATTATTGGCCTTGAAGCAAAAGCACTTGATGCTTAGGCACTTAGGTTTTGCAAATAAAGTTGTAGTTATTGATGAGGTGCATGCGTATGATGCATACATGAGTGTGTATTTATATCAAGCAATTAAGTGGATGGGAGCTTATGGAGTACCAGTAGTAATTCTATCAGCAACACTACCTATTGAAAGAAGAAATAAATTGATTGAAAATTACATGGTAGGTGCAGGTTATAAATTTAGAAGACTTCCTAAACCAAAGAATTTTGATAATAATGAAGCATATCCCTTATTAACATTAAATGATTGCGATAAAATACTTCAATATGACAACTTTGAAAAACTAGTAGGTATTGATTACGAAGTAAAAAGGCTATCAAAAGAAGATAGTGAAGATATAACAAGGCTTATAAAGATTATAACTAGTCAAGGAATAGTTGGAGTCATAGTAAATACAGTAAAGAAAGCTCAAGAATTTGCAAAATTATGTACAGATGTTTTTGGCGAGGAGAATGTTTTTATTATGCATTCGTTATTCATTGCTACTGATAGGTATAAAAAAGAAAAGGATCTTTTAGACTTAATAGGAAAAGACGGGAAAAGACCTGATTTTAAGATTGTGATAGGCACACAAGTCATTGAACAGTCATTAGATATTGACTTCGATGTACTCATAACAGACTTAGCACCAATAGACTTATTGCTACAAAGAATGGGTAGAGAGCACAGACATAAAAGAGATGACAGGCCAGAGAACTTGAAAGAGCCTAAAGTATATGTGCTTAACTCAAAAGATTATGATTTCGATAAAGCCAGTACTTACGTTTATGACCCATACCTGCTTTTTAGAACAGAGTATTATCTTCCAGATAAGATAAATTTGCCAAACGATATATCTCGCCTCGTGCAATTAGTTTACTCAGAAAAAGAATTAACACTTGAATATAAGTTAAATGATGTATATAATAAATATAGTAGAGATTTTAAAAATAAACTTCGAGAAAAAGAAAGCAAAGCAAAATCATACAGACTTGGGCCGCCAGAAGTAAATAAAATATCAGACGACAACAACATACTTGATTGGATTGAATATTCAGATAAAAATGCAGAAGCTTCTGAAATAAAGGCATCTGCTCAAGTTAGAGATAGTGACGACACTATAGAGGTAATAGCTCTTAAAAAGTGTGAAGGTGGATATGAATTCTTTGATGAAAAAGGCATATTAAATCCGCAAGATAATAAAACCGCAATAAAGATGGCTCAACATACGATTAGACTGCCTAGAGCAGTTTATTATGGATATGGAATTGATAAAGTGATTAAATACTTAGAAGATTATTATAATGAAAACTTAAAGGAGTGGGATAATCAAAGCTGGTTAAAAAACACTTTAGGCATAGTATTTGATGTGAATAATGAGTTTAGGATATTTGATAAAATATTGCACTATGATACGAAATATGGACTTACAGTTAAAAAGGAGGATGAGGATGAGCGAATTTAATTTGTTAGATGAAGCTTGGATATCAGTTGTAACTGATTACAAAGGCAGTACTAAATTAGTTGGCATGAAAGAATTTTTTAAAGATGCACATAAGTACATCGCTCTTGCTGGAGATACAAAAACACAAGACTTTGCAGTTATGAGATTTTTGTTAGCAGTTTTGCATACTGTATTTTCAAGATATGATGCAGATGGCAATCCTTATGAGATGGTTGAATTAAATGAGAGAATGCAGCAAGTAGAAGAAGTTTATGAAGAGGATGAATCTGATTACAAAGATGTATTAATGGACACATGGAAAGATTTGTGGAATAAAGGAAAATTTCCAGAAATAGTTGATGAGTACTTAGAAGCATGGAGAGATAGGTTTTATTTATTTGATGACAAGTATCCATTTTATCAGGTTACGAAAGATGATATTAATCCACAAAAAATAAGCAAGTCTGCACCTAGCGAAGTTATGGGAAAAAATATTAATAGGCTTATATCTGAGAGTGCTAACAAAATAGCTATTTTTTCTCCGAAGTATTCTAGCGATAACAATAAAGAAAAATTATCTTATGAGCAGACTGTAAGATGGTTAATAACTTATCAATCATACACTGGTCTATCTGATAAAGTAATATTTGGAAAAGATAAATATAAGGCCTCTAAGGGATGGCTTTTTGATATAGGTGGAGTATTTTTGTCCAGTAATAATTTATTTAAAACATTACTATTGAATCTTAAGCTTGTGAATTATTCTAACACAGAGTACAACACTACTATTGAAAAACCGTGTTGGGAGTTTGATACAAAAGAGACAGTAAGTTCATATTTGTCAAATAATTTTGTGGATAATATTTCTCAACTTTATACAGCTTGGAGCAGGGCCATCAATATAAATAAATTCACAGAAGGTGAACCTTTTTCAATGCAAATTGTTAAACTTCCAGAAATTAAACATGAAAATAATTTTTTAGAGCCAATGACTATATGGAGATATAATTTAAGTGGAGAAAATAAAGAGAAATTTACTCCAAGAAAGCATCAAGTCAACAAAGCTGTATGGAGATCATTTGGGCTAATTACAAAAACTGAAGGCGAAAAAAACAATTCATTGAGAAAACCAGGGATAATAGATTGGTTAAAACGTATAGAAAATAATGTGAATGATAAATTTATAAGAATTAATGCTATCAGTATGGAAGATGATGGCAATGCAACTTCATGGGTCCCTACAAACGAGATATATGACTATCTTAATATTGAAGAATCAATTATAAATGATTTAAGAGAAGGTGGATGGGTAGAGAGAATAAATATGGCTGTAGATGAAACAAAAGAAGCTGTGGAAGTTATATATAAACAATTTATTAATGATATTAAAAATATACGCAACCTAGAATCAAATGATTTTGTTAATAATAATGTAGAGATTGTATATTATGAGATTGATAAAACATTTAGAGATTGGATTTTTAATTTATCTTATAATGATAGTAAGGATGAAAAGATAATTAATTGGTATGATAAATTAAAAGTTATTTTATTTAAACAAGCAGAAAAGATGTATCAAAGCTCAAGCCCTAGAGATATTACAGGGGTTATTGAAGATAATTCAATAAAAAACATCTTCACAGTATATAATATTTTTGTAATGCGTATAAATAAGAAATTTTCTAAAAAGGAGGTTAAGAATGAAAAATTCAAATAATATAGTATATAATACGAGCTATAGTGTTCTAAAAAAGCTAGATAGCATAAAAGATACTTCACGAGCAAAGGCAATATTGGCTAAAATGAGGAGCATTAACGATTCAAGTATATCAAATAACATTGAAACTATAGCATTTATTTTTTCAAATGTTCCCGAAGAATATCTGGGTAATTCAGGCGAATTAAGCTATCAAGAAGAAGCGACACTTACCGCCGTACAATTGTATGCTATTCATCAGCAAGCAAAACCTAATTCGGTTTTGAAGCTTGATTATGAAAAAGATGAAAGAAAAAAAAACATCGGGGAAGCTCTTAGTACACTAAGGAATGCCGATAGTGAGTCTATTGACAGAAGATTTAATGCTATGATAACTTCAAGTAATTTTAAAGAGCTTAAGCATCACTTAAGACAACTAATAAAAATATTGAAAGCAAAATCAGATGTAAAAGTTGATTATGCTAAACTTGCTGATGATTTGTATTGGTATTTAATGGGTCAAAAAGACAAAATTAAGTTACAATGGTCAAGATCATACTATAAATTTAGAAAAAATGAAAAAATGGAAGGAGAAATTCAAAATGAAGAGTAGATTATTTTTAGATGTGCATGCAATTCAAACAGTGCCACCAGCAAATATTAATAGAGACGATACGGGCAGTCCTAAGACAGCGCAATATGGAGGGATAACAAGAGCAAGAGTTAGTTCACAAAGTTGGAAGAGAGCTATAAGAAATTACTTTAATGATAATGGAGAGCTAAGCAACGTAGGTATACGCTCACTAGATATCGTAAGATATATTGCTAATAAGATAGTAATTTTAGACAAGAGCGTATCGGAAGAAGATGCGATGAAAATGGCTGAAAAAACATTAAATGCTGCTAAAATATCAACCAAAGATCAAAAAGCCAAAGCATTATTCTTCATAAGCGATAGACAAGCAGAGAAACTTGCTGAAGCAAGTATTGCTAAAAAAGAAGATAAAAAATATCTTCAAGATATTTTAAAAGCTGAATCTTCTATAGATATATGTCTTTTTGGAAGAATGCTTGCAGATGATCCATCTCTTAATGAAGATGCATCTTCACAAGTTGCTCATTCTTTGTCAACCCATGCAATAGAAAGCGAATTTGATTTTTATACAGCTGTTGACGATTTAGCTCCAGAGAATAATCAAGGCGCTGGAATGCTTGGAACAATTGAATATAATTCATCAACTCTATATCGTTATGCAAACATTGCTATGCATGATTTTTATAATCAAATTGGTGATAAGGAAAGTGCAATAAATGCAGCAAAACTTTTTGTTGAAGCATTTATTAAATCAATGCCAACAGGTAAGATAAATTCGTTTGCGAATCAAACTCTACCAAGCGCTATAGTCATAACATTAAGGTCAGATAGACCAGTTAATATGGTGAGTGCATTTGAAGAGCCGGTAAAATCAAACGAAGGTTATGTGAAAAAATCAGTTCAAAAGCTATTTGATGAATATTCACTTTATGACAACATGCTTGAAAAGCCAGTATATACTGCTTATTATACTTTTAAGGATTACGAAGTAGCAAATATTGGTAAAAAAGAAAATTCTATAGATGATTTGGTAAAGGATTTAGGAGCAGAATTAAATAGTGCTTTAGAAAAGATAAAATAAGATAGGTGATATTTTGAAAACAGTTTTATTAAAGCTATGTGGGCCTATGCAGTCTTGGGGTACATCATCACACTTTGAAACAAGAAATACAGATTATTATCCATCAAAATCAGCTGTAATAGGTATCATAGCAGCTAGTTTTGGCTATAGAAGAGATGAAGATGAAAAAATTAAAAAGCTAAATGATTTAGATTTTGCTGTTAGAGTTGATCAGGTAGGAACTTTAAGGAAAGATTTTCATATTGCAACAAAATATAAAAACAATGGAGATTTTGAGAGAAATTATGTAACATATCGTTATTATCTTGAAGATTCAGTTTTTATTGTGGCACTATCAAGTGAAGATGGAAAGTGGATGGATGAGATTATTTATGCACTAAAACATCCATATTTTCAACAGTTCATGGGAAGAAGATCATGCCCAGTTCCAATTGATTTCGTTTTACAAGAAAGTGAACTAGGAGCACTAGATGCGCTTAAAAATCTTGAGTGGCAAGCGTCAAAAAAATATCAAAGAAGAAACAAAGAGTACATTGCAGATATATATGCAGATAAAGAATTGTTTGATGATGAGGCTTATATGACGAGGAATGATAGAGCAGTGTCCTTCTCGCAAAAAGAACGCAAGTTTGGACCACGCTTTGAAGCAAGAACTAGCATTAAATTATACTATAAAGATGATAAAGAAGATAAAAAAGCTGATTATCTAGGACAAGATATCGATTATTTTGATAGTTTAGAACAGTGAGGTGAAAGATGTATTTATCAAGAGTTAAAATAGATAGTTACAATAGACGAAAGTTAAGAGAACTAACACATCTTGGTGCATATCACGCCTGGGTAGAAGATTCATTCCCAGACGAAAGAGAAGATATAAAAGAAAATCGTACTAGAAAACTTTGGCGAGTAGATCAAATTAATGGTGAGTCATATTTACTAGTTTTGAGTAAAAACAAACCAGACCTTGAAAAACTTGAAAAATATGGACTTAAGTCTAGCGCAGAAACAAAATCGTATGATAAACTATTAAGCTCAATTGAAGTTGGTATGAGAGCAAGATTTAAAATATGTCTTAATACAGTTAAATCTATTCGAGATGATAAAAACGAGTTAAGTAAGCGTGGACGTTTAGTTCCAGTGGGGCTTGATGAGCTTCATAAATTCTTTCTTGATAGAACAGAGAAGAACGGCTTTTTTGTTAAGGAAGATGAATTCGATATAACAAGTAGAGGAGAAAAGCTATTTGTGAAGAAAGAAGACGACAAGGGAAAAAATAAAAAAGTTAATTTAGTTTCGGCTACTTATGAAGGAATATTAACAGTAAGAGATGTTGATAAGTTTAAAGATACACTAGTAAATGGCATAGGAAGAAAAAAGGCATATGGCTTTGGTCTATTAACAATAATACCATATCATGAATAAGATAAGTGGAGCAAAAAAGACTGAACTCACGGAACTACCTAAAATTTCTGATAGAGTTAATGTTAAGTTATTCCCGCGCGAGCGGGTGTGATCCTATATCATACCACTTATGAAATTTAACATGCCTGTTATTCCCGCGCGAGCGGGGGTGATCCTGGAAGTAAGAAAGATTACCGAAAGGGAATATAGTTATTCCCGCGCGAGCGGGGGTGATCCTATTCTCTTAGCTCATCAAAGGGCTAGACGCGAGTTATTCCTGCGCGAGCGGGTGTGATCCCATGGCAGCAGGATACAAAGAAAACGTATCAGAGTTATTCCCGCGCTAGCGGGTGTGATCCTGGAGTTTATGAGGGATTAATCACAGGATATGAGTTATTCCCGCGCTAGCGGGTGTGATCCTGGCACTTATGACTTAGATAAGATGGAGTTTAGGTCGTTCCCGCTTAATCGGGGGTGATCCTAAATTTCAACAGGAAGTAATTAAGGCAGAGTCGTCATTCTCGCTTAATCGGGGGTGATCCTACAGGCTTGCCTAAATCAAATCCAGAAAAATAGTAGTACCCGCGTAGGCGGGGGTGATCCTGAGGGCGAATGGTTTTTAAATTTTGAGCTTGGGTTATTCCCGCGCGAGCGGGGGTGATCCTGGTAGACATAGTGTAAAGATTGAAGCGACTGAGTAGTACCCGCGTAGGCGGGGGTGATCCTGCATATCAAGGCTTTGCTAAGCAAAATTATACGTAGTACCCGCGTAGGCGGGGGTGATCCTACTATAACTAGACAATTCAAGCTAAGCGAAAGGTTATTCCCGCGCGAGCGGGGGTGATCCTATTCTTATCGTTGGATTTGTAATTTTGATATCGTTATTCCCGCACGAGCGGGGGTGATCCTAAATATATGACGGGTCGCGTCCTTGTCATTCAGTCATTCCCGCGCGAGCGGGGGCGATCCTATCGTTGAATTAGCTGATGAATACTTCCAAAAGGTAATACCCGCACACGCGGGGGTGATCCTCAATTAGATGAAAGAACAGGATGTAAGCAAGAGTAATGCCCGCACACGCGGGGGTGATCCTATGAGTGCTTTTAAAGAGTCTGGAGCTATTGAGTAGTACCCGCGTAGGCGGGGGAGCCTATAATTATGTATTAAAGCTCAGAACATTTTGGGTATATATCAAATAAGGAGTTGATATTATGAGGAAAAACTTGGGTGTTAAACCATATTTCATGCCGCTTCCTGTCTTGCTTGTGGCGACTTACAACGAGGACGGTACTGCGAACGCTATGAATGCGGCGTATGGTACTTTGGGCGATTTTACTAAGGTATCCATTTACATTGGCAAGGGCAAGAGGACCATAATCAATGCTATGCGTGAAAAGGCTTTCACTGTGTCTTTCGCGGATGAGGCTCACATGGTCGATGCGGACTATGTTGGCATGACTAGCGGAAATAAGGTTCAAAACAAGCTTACGAAAACTTCTTTTGAAACGGCTAAGTCTGAGTTTTTGAACGCGCCTGTCATAACTAATCTACCTATGACTATTGAGTGTGAGCTTATTGAATACGATGAAGTGAGTGAGAACCTAATCGGCGAGATTAAAAATATATCTATTGACGAGAAATATCTTCAGGCAGATGGCTCCATTGACACAGCTAAGATGAATCTCATTTTTTACAACGCTTGCGAGAATACTTATAATTTATTGGGTGAAAAGCTTGCGAAGGCTTATGATATTGGCAAGAAGCTTATGGAATAGGAGGGCAATATGATTCTTATTGGATACAAAAAATGCTCTACATGTAAGGGCATTGAGAAGATGCTTGACGAAAAAAATATAAAATACACTTACAGGGAGATTGACAAGGATGTTCCTACTGTGAAGGAGCTAAAGGCGTGGCACAAGGCGTCGGGTCTTGACATCAAGCGTTTCTTCAACACTTCGGGCCTTGTTTACAGGGACATGAATCTCAAGGACAAGCTGGGCGATATGACGGACGATGAAAAGTACAAACTTTTATCGACTAATGGTATGCTTGTGAAGAGACCGATACTTATTGAGGACGATGGCTCTTTCGTGGCTGTGGGTCCTGATGTGAAAAAATATTTAGCGTAAGAAAAACGGACTGAGATGATCTCAGTCCGTTTCTATATGCACTTATTTAATTATTCCTAAATTTATTTTTGCTCTTAAGACGCGCAAAACGTGTTCGTCGATGTCCGTTTCTTTGATCTCGCCATTTGCCACGGCTGCCTTAACAGCTGCTATGTCATTAATAAAGTCTGTGGAGCAAAGCATGTCGGCGCCTGCCTTAAGTGCAAGTACTGCGGCATTCTTCTCGCCTACAAACTTCTTCACGCCTTGCATTGCCAAATCATCTGTGATGATGACGCCATCAAACGCTAGTTCATCTCTTAAAATTTTATGAACTGCTGGGGATATGGATGCCGGCGCGTTTTTATCCATGGCCTCTACTATATTGTGTGAAACGAGTACCATAGTCGCTTTGGCGTCAATCCCTGCCTTGAATGGAAGAAAATCTTCGCTCTTAAACTTTTCCATTGGTCTCTTGTCATGAACAAGGTCTGTGTGGGTGTCTTTGTTATTGCCATAGCCTGGGAAATGTTTTAGGACGCTGCCCATGCGCGCCTCATTCATCACGCTTACAACGCTTTTTACATATTCTGCAGTTTCTTGGGGGCTCTTCGCAAAGCTTCTTTTATATATAAAGTCATTTTTATTCGTAGAAATATCTGCGACTGGCGCAAAATTTAGATTGATGCCTATGCTTCTTAATAGCTCTGATTTTTCTTTCGCGTCACTCTTAATTTTATCCATGCCGCCATGCTTATACAAATACTGCGGCGAGGCGAATGGATATTTACGGAAATTCTTGTTGGTGCTCACACGATTGACTGTGCCGCCTTCTTCGTCCACGGCTATGAACATATGGATCGTCGAAGCATTTTGGCACTCTTGTATATTTTTTACAACGGCGTCTTTCGTTTTGCCTTTAAAGTCTCTTCCGAATAATATATATCCGCCTAGATTATATTTTTTCGCAAGTGCTGCTGCATCTTTCTCAGGGCAGCGCGCAATAAATATCTGGCCAATCTTTTCATCTAAGGACATCTTTTCTAATAGCTTTTCCTCTTTTGTCTTCTCTGTGAGTTTTTTCTCCTCTATCGGCTTTGCCTTGTCATTTACTTTTGTCTTCTCATTTACTTTTGCCTTGTCATTTACTTTTGCTTCGTTATTTACTTTTGCTTCCTTTTGTAAATTTGCATCGTTTTTCGCCTTACACGTTACAAACACAGTCATTGACATAATAATAAGAAGTGTTAACAAAATTTTCTTTTTCATCTATTTCACATTCCTTACAAGTATTGCCTTGATCTTGACGTCTTGAGAGCGCCACTTTGTCTCGTACTCGCTGATAAAGTCGTCTTGGAACTCATCTACAGCCAAGTCATCTGTTTTGAAAATTATCTCGAAGCCCTCGCGTTCGAAGTACTTAAGCGAGGCATCATAAAGACCTTGATCGTCGGTCTTGAGCCTAATCGTCCCACCATTTTTAAGAATTTTTTTATACATCTTTAGTTGATCGGGGTAAGTGAGGCGTCTTTTGTGCTGCTTGTTCTTTGGCCACGGGTTCGGAAAGTTTATATAAATTTCCTCGACCTCGTTCTCTTGGAAGTATTCATCGACGTTTCTGATGTCTGCAAGCACTAGCCTTACGTTGGAGCAGTCCTCTTCTTCAAGCATGCGCTTTGCATAAACGAGGCAACCCTCTTCCATATCGATGCCGACGAAATTTTTCTCCTTAAATGTATTTTTCAAATAATTTATAAAGCTGCCCATGCCAGAGCCAAGCTCTAGGTAGATGGGACTATTATTTCCGAAGTCCTCGTGCCATTTGCCCTTGTTCTCCATGGGTCTGTATCTAAAGATGGGGCTCTCTTTAAGTTCAGGCAGTGCCCACCATTTTTTCCTCATTCTCATTTTATCACCAAGATTAGTTTAGCATATGATGGCTAAAATTGCAAGTTTGTGTTATAATATTTACATGAAGGGGGTTTATATATGTTAGCTCTTGTAAGTGGCGCTTCGCGAGGCATTGGCAGGGCCATAGCGATTGAGTTTGCCAAAAAAGGATACGATGTCTGCATCAATTACCATGAGCATGGTGATGAAGCGATGAAAATTTTAGATGAGATTAAAAAATACTCAGACGGCTTTGTTTATGGGGCAGACGTTTCAAATTATGAAGAAGTTTTAAAATTAAAGGAAGAAATTTTTAAAAGATATAAAAAAATTGATGTGCTTGTGAATAATGCGGGCGTGGCTTTGACTAAGCTTGTGCAAGAAACGAGCGAAGAGGAATACGATTATGTATTTAACACGAATATGAAGGGCGTCTTCAACATGACTAAGGTTTTTATTAAGCCGATGATACATGAGGGCGCGGGAAGCATAATTAACGTAACGAGCATGTGGGGCGAGACGGGAGCCGCGATGGAGACTGTTTACAGCGCATCGAAGGGAGCTGTCATCGCTTTTACTAAGGCGGTCGCGAAAGAGGCGGCACCATCGGGCGTGAGAGTGAATGCAATAAGTTTGGGCTGCATAGCGACTGACATGATGAAAGTTTATTCGGAGGCTGAAATCGATATGCTTCGTGATGAAACGCCGCTTGAGGCAATCGGCACGGCAGAGGACGCAGCGAAGGCGGCAGTTTTCTTAGCATCACAGGACGCGAAATTCATTACAGGCGAAGTGCTTCGTGTGAATGGGGGCTTCTATATATGAAAAAACAAAAGATCATAGCAGCCATAATTATCGTTTTGCTTTTAACTTTAAACATATTTACTCTTTTGTTTTTAAATATAGTAAATGTTACTGGTGATAGCATGGCGCCTGTGGCGAATGATGGGGATAAATTTCTAGCAATCAAAAAGCCATTGTACAAAGAGATAAAAAGAGGCGACATTGTTGGGGCGAGATCTGAAGCCTTGGGCATTGATATGATTAAAAGAGTAGTGGCTCTGCCTGGTGAACATGTTGAAGTGACAAGAAAAGAAGGCCTTTTGATAAATGGCAAGAGGCTTGATGAGACTTATCTTGAAGATAAATATAGGAATGATTTTTCTTGGGTAGATAGGGACAATGGCTGGACGCTTGCAGATGATGAAGTCTTTTTAATGGGTGACAATAGAGCTATAAGTACTGACTCGAGGTCTTTTGGACCACTCAAGATAGATGAAATTGATCATAAGATAGTATTAAAACTGAAAAGTAGCAAAAAAAGATAGGGACTATAAAGTCTCTATCTTTTTTGATATAGCGGGTATCATTTGTTTTTTTCTTGAAAGAAGTCCATCGACTGTAAATTCGTTATCTACTAGCTCTTTATCGAAGGCTGCGGCGATGCTTTCTTTGTATGAGCCTTGCACTAAAACTAGTGAATACTCTTTAAGTATATCAGTTATCATCAGTACGAATGTGTCTTCTTGATTCTTTTCTATCGTTTCTTTCATCAGATTTAGCAAATCATCTTTTCTCTTTTTCACTTCATCCATATCCATGGTCATGACTTGTGCGACGCGGATTTTTTTCTTCGCGATATTAAATGACTTCACATCCATCTTTAGTAGATCTTCGCTCGCTACGTCCTTGATGCTAGCCGCTTCAGTAAACATCTCTATAGCGTAGACATCTGGATCGATGCCAGCTATCGGCGCAAGAAAGTCTATCATCTTCGCGTCTGTTCTTGTGCTTGTTGGCGACTTAAGTAAAAGTGTGTCTGAGATGATGGCTGAGATCAACAGCCCTGCTATGTGCTTTGGAATTACTATGCCATTCTCAATAAACATCTTCGTGATTATGGTTGCTGTTGAACCAAGTGGTTCGTTCCTAAAGTATAGTGGGAGCTTTGTCTCGACGTTGGCAACTCTGTGGTGGTCGATGATTTCAAGGATTTCAGCCTCTTCGATGTCGTCGACGGATTGAGTTCTTTCGTTGTGATCGACTAGGATGATGTTTTTCTTCTTATCGTCAAGCAAGTGATAACGGCTGACTGTGTTTATGACCTTGCCGTCATTATCAAGGACTGGGAAGCAGCGGAACCTGTTTTTGTTCATCTCGGCCTTGACGTCCGAAACAAAATCTTGTATGTGGAAGGTCTTGATGCCATCCTTTGTCATCGCGTACGACACGGGCACGCTTAGTGGAAGCACCCTCGATGCCATGAAGGAGTCGTACTCAGTTGATATGATGCTGATGCCTTTTTCCTTCGCCAAATTTAAGATCTTTTCGCTTATGTCGAAGCCGCCAGTCACTATCATGCAAGAAACATTTCTCTTGATCGCGTCTTCTTGAGCGTCCTCTCTGTCGCCAAGTATAACGACATCGTCTGCTTCGATACGATCTTCAATCATCTTTGGGTCCATTGCGTAAATCGCCATGCGGCCAAGAGGTTTTCTGTAACCATCGTTAATGACAGTACCCTTTAAGACCTCAACAACATTTTTAAATGGCGTATCAGCCTTGCTAAGGATTGTGTCGTCAAAGATGTTTGTATAAATCTCTGTGATATCCTTAAGACCTATGATTCCACTCATCTTTCCGGCCTTGTCAACGACTATGAGTACATAAGCATTCTTCTCGCGAAGTAAGTTAATCGCTTCATATAAAGATGCGTCCTCGTCTATAAGCACGGCGTCATCAAGATCAACGTCCTTTAATTTTATCTTCATCGTTGTTAATAGCTTTGGCTCATCTACGCCAAAGTGCTTTAAAACGAATTTTGTTTCCTTATTTAAATCTCCGAGCCTAACCGCTTTTGCATCGTATTTGCCAAGACTATTGACAAGGTAAGCGTAGGAGATAGCACTCGCGATTGAATCCGTATCAGGCACCTTATGACCTGAGACGTAAACTTTTTTATTCATTAAATCACCTTCCATATTATATTCATATACTATAACACATTTTGATGAAAAAATAAAGGATTTAGTAATTAATTTTGCAAAAAGCCTTGAAAAATTATTTCGATTGTAGTAAAATTGATTGATATAAAAGAAAAGAGGTACTTATGTCAAAGAATTATGAAATAAATATGACGGAGGGAAAACTCCTTCCAAAGTTAATAAAGTTTTCGATACCTTTGATGCTATCGAGCACTTTGCAGCTCTTCTTTAACGCCGCCGATGTTATAGTTGTCGGACGTTATGCAGGGGACGCTGCACTTGCAGCAGTTGGATCGACCGGCGCACTGATTAATCTAATCATCAATTTATTCATCGGTATATCGATAGGCGCGAGCGTGCTTATGGGTCAGGCGATAGGTAAGGGCTCATACAAGGAAGCACAAGACACGCTTCATACATCGATGCTATCGGGTTTACTTGGCGGCTTTATCATGATAGCCGTCGGCTACTATTCAGCAAGGCCAATGCTTGAACTGATGCAAACACCCGAGGAAGTTATTGATTTAGCGACACTTTATATGCAGATCTACTTCATGGGCATGCCGGGCTTTATGATATACAACTTCGGCGCATCGATACTTAGAGCGGCAGGCGACACAAAGAGGCCGCTTTACTACCTAGCCATCTCAGGCGTTATGAATATAGTTTTAAATTTATACTTTGTAATAGTTTTAAAAAAGACAGTTGACGGAGTTGCTCTTGCTACCATAATCTCGGAAGCTTTCTCAGCCGTGCTAATAGTTTTGTGCTTGATGAAGAGCGACAGCTACTTGAACTTAAAGCTAGATAAATTAAAGATGGATTGGAAAAAGTTTGGCGAAATGCTTAGGATAGGTTTGCCATCAGGCTTTACAGGGGCACTATTTAGTATATCCAATATGCTTATACAATCCTCAATCAATTCCTTCGGTAAGCTTGTAGTCGCTGCAAACACTGCAGCTGGTAACATCGAAGGCTTCGTCTTTATGGCGATGGACGCCATCTACCAAGCCTCACTATCATTTGCCTCGCAAAATATGGGAGCAAAAAAGCTTGACAGAGTTGACGAGATACTTAAGACAACCATCGTCATGGTATCAGTCGTGGGCCTCGTTCTAGGCGTCGGCTCATACCTAGCAGGCAATTTCCTACTAAGCCTATATACACCAAACCCAGAAGTTATCGAGATCGCGATGCTAAGACTATCTATCATATCGACAACATATTTACTTTGCGGCATCATGGACGTTTATTCAGGCGTAATACGCGCGATGGGCTATTCACTAACGCCTATGATCATAGCTGTCGTATGCATTTGCGGATTTAGAATATTCTGGATCATGAGCGTATTTCAAAAATATCATGAGCAATGGATTTTGTATATCTCATATCCATTGTCCTGGTTACTCACTACCGTAGTCTACATCTTCACTTATATATATGTGAAGAAGAAGGTAGGGGAACGTTTTGCCTTGGAAGAAAATAATTAAGACAAAGGTCTTGACAAAAACGAAAATTATATATATAATGATTAGTGAACTTAATAAGTCTCATAAAGAGTGACGGAGGGAATAGGCCCTATGAAGTCCGGCAACCTGCTAGCAAGGTGCCAAATCCTACAGCGCAGCTGAAAGATGAGAAGAACGAACCTTCAGCTATGAAGGTTTTTTTATTTTACACGATGCGCCGCGAGAAAATTTTCAAGGCGGCTTTATATTTCAAAAAAATATATTAAGGAGGAAGATTATGTATAAAAAACTATTTACATCTGAATCGGTTACAGAAGGTCATCCTGACAAGGTTTGCGACCAAATATCAGATGCAATTTTGGACGACATACTAGAAAAGGATCCAGAAGCGAGATGCGCGATCGAAACAACTGCATCAACTGGCTACGTTTTAGTATCAGGACAAATCACAACAAACTGCTACGTTGACATACAAGCAGTAGTTAGAAGGGTTATAGCTGAGATAGGCTACACTAGAGGAAAATTCGGTTTCGATGCAGAAAATTGCGCTGTACTTGTATCGATCGAAGAACAATCTAAGGATATAGCACTAGGCGTTGACAAGGCGCTTGAGACTAAAGAAAAATCAAAAGATAAATATGATTTAATAGGTGCAGGCGACCAAGGAATGATGTTTGGCTACGCTTGTAATGAGACAGAAGTTTATATGCCACTAGCCATATACTTATCACATAAGCTAGCAAGAAGGCTAGCTGAAGTGCGTAAGGACGGCACATTAAGCTACTTAAGACCAGACGGCAAGACACAAGTAACTATCGAATACGACGGAGATAAGCCAAAGAGAGTTCACACTATAGTCGTTTCTACTCAACATAAGGAAGGCGTTAGTCTTGACAAGATTAAGAAGGATATCATCGAACACGTTATAAAACCAGTAGTTGATCCAAAACTAATTGACGACGAAACTATCATTTACGTGAACCCAACAGGACGTTTCGTTATAGGCGGACCAAAGGGCGACACAGGTTTAACAGGTAGAAAGATTATCGTTGACACATACGGCGGCTACTGCAGACATGGCGGAGGAGCCTTTTCAGGTAAGGACGCTACAAAGGTAGATAGATCTGCTTCATACGCAGTAAGACATGTTGCGAAAAACCTAGTAGCAGCAGGCCTTTGCGATAGATGCGAAATACAAGTTTCATACGCGATAGGCATAGCTAAGCCGATATCCATAAACGTAGATACATTTGGAACAGGCAAGATCGAAGAGACAAAGATACTTGAGATAGTTGAAAAAGTATTCGACCTTCGTCCAGCCTTCATCATCGACTACTACGACTTAAGAAAACCAATCTTCCACAAGATTACTAACTATGGCCACTTCGGACGTGACGATATAGATCTTCCTTGGGAAAGATTAGAAAAAGTTGACGAGATCAAAAAACTTGCTGGAGAAATTAAATAGTATATAAATTATATATATATAATAGGAAGAGAACTATGAGCGACGTGCCCATAGTTCTTTTTTTAATTGTGAAAATGGATGGTATATGCCGAGCGATAGACATATGATGGGAGGTAGACATATGACGAGCGATTGCTTTACGCCGCGCGATTCGTTTTTTGCGTCAATCGTTTTGCGCCTACTTTGATATTCGTGAAAGCATTAGCACGGCAAAAGATATTACAAAAAATTAATATTTTATACATTTCACCTATATACTCACTTCTATTAAGATAAAATAAAATATACATAAATAAATTTATATATTTGTGATACTTTTACTTGACATATGATTTTATTCGTTATATAATTCAAAATAATTGTTGAAAGACAGTAAATATCACGGTTTACGGACTAATATATTTTGAAAATCGTAATAAGAATTAATGAAAGAAGGGGAATCATGAAAAAAGGAAGGAAAATATTAGCTTGTTTGATTTTGATGGTGCTAGTACTAAGCCAAGTGCCAACAAACTTGCTTGTTCGCGCAGAAGAAGGCGAAGAAACGAAATATAATTTAAGTTTCGAGCTTGAAAGAGATACGAGCGCTTTGAATGAAATTTATCAAAAGCATGATGAGGCTGAGAATGAAAGTGAAAAGACAGATGAAAAGGCTAGTGATAAAGAGGAAAATGGCAAAGCAGATGTAAATCAAGATGTAAAGAGCAAGGCAAAACCTGTTAATGATAATGACACAGTAGTTGACTTAAGTGCAGAAACAGAAGCTGAAGAAAATTCATCTGAAGAATCAAAGCCAATAGACGAAGCAAAGCCGGTAGAAGAAACAAATGGTGAAGCTGAATTGATTGAGGATGAAGGCGAAGAAGCAATAGTCTTGCCATCAGGTGGCGGCGAAGGCTCATCTGAAGAAAAGGCAGAAGAAGTAAAGGACTTAAATATCACATACACAGTTCATATAAAAGGCTCATCTGAAGAAACTATAGAAAAAAGAATCACTTATTCGGTAGAAAAAGCTGATTTTGTTGGAGATCTAAAATTCGAAGGCATTGAAGCGCTAAGCAATGAACTAGAAGTAAAGTACTATAGCAAAGAAGATGGATTAAGCTTTGACGAAGAAGCGGAAAACTTTGATTTGTATCTAGAAACAAGCGCAGAAAAAACAGTTTTAGAATTACCAAGAATAGGTGAGAAAGAAGATTCACTAAGAGTAAAGGAAAGTAATTTTGAAGAAGCAATAGAAATAAGTGAAGAAAAAGTAAATGAAGCAGTGGCTGATCCTAACGCAAAACATTATCTAAGCTTTGATATAAGTAGATATGAAATGACTGATTATGATTACATTATTTCAACATATACTAACTATTGGATGAGTAGAGCAAATCAAAATATTTTTGATTGTGATAAATGGGCACTAAATAATTTTACAGTTATTAATGAGCTTCATGTAGATGGCGTTGACGAAACAATAAAGGAAAAAATGATTTATGATGCTGATGAGTACCATTGGTCAGAAAAGATAGAGTTTAAAGATATAGAAGTTCCATATGGAGACATTGAGATTCAATATTATAAAAAGGCAGATAACAGCCTAGTTAAGCCATATCTTTTACATTATGATTTCTATCTTAAGAAGTCAGAAGATGGTAAAATGATTCTTCAAGTTCCTAGACTAGCTCCTAAAAATAATTATTCAGGTGATGCTAATCAAGTTAAAATATTTAAAGTAAGCAATGTAAGTCTAAAGTATAAGGATGGAAATGCTAAGGAAGTAACTCCAACTGAGATAGATGACATCAATTTAGATATTACGGAAGACTTAAGCGGAATTAAGCCTAGTGATACCGTATATGTGAATGGTAAATCTGGGGATGATCAAAAAGATGGGCTATCTAAAGAAAACGCAGTAAAGACATTTGCAAAAGCAAAAGAGATAGCTCAAAGCAATAAAGACATTGTAGAGATTGTCATAACTGGTCAAACAGATATTGAAGGAGATATTTCACTTGAAGACACAAATGCAAAAATATGCAGAAGTAAGGATTATGACGGATTTTTATTTAACGTTCCAAGTGAAAAAACTGCTACACTATCAAATATAATTATAGATGGTAAATCTAATTCAAATGAAAGCATTAAAAAATCTTTAATTAGGGTTAATTCTAGAGCAACACTTAATATTAATGATGGAGCTGTTTTAAGAAATAACAAGATCATGGATATTAAAGATACAGCTACAAGAGGCGGCGCAGTAAATGCATTTGAAGCAACTATCAATATGACTGGTGGTTCTGTTGAAGAAAATCAAGCTTCTTATGGCGGCGGTATTTATTTATATAAATCTACAATGAATTTTTCTAGTGGCGTTGTTCAAAATAATGAAGCTAAAAGAGTAATTGATTACGCGTATGGCGGAGCAATTTATTCGGCGGGGGGGGGTATCATTGCTAGTGGAGCAAGCACGATAAACTTCTCTGGAGATGCAAAAGTTTTAAACAACTCTGCCGATGAAGTTGGCGGTGGAATAAGTTTAGGAACAAGACAAGTTGATGGACAAAATAAGCTTTACATGACAGGCGGACTTATTGATGGAAATACTGCTAGAGCTTCAGGTGGAGGTATTTTTATACAATGTAGATTACTTGATGGTGGCAAATCTATTGCTTATATCTCATCTGGTAGAATAACTAATAATAAGATGAGTGGCACTGGATTGACAGAGAAGGCTTTTGGCGGCGGCGGTATTTATGTTAATGGATTCCCTGCTTCATGGGATTATGCTGGCACACATTTTTATGGTGAAAATGGCGAGTTATATTTAACAAATGCTATAATAAGAAATAATAATTCTGATGAGGAAGGAGCTGGATTTGCTGGTTGCCCTATATCAAAAACAAAATTTTATGTAAATAATGGTGTTGCCATATATGGTAATAATACTAGTGCTGGAATAAATAATGACAAGGGAAAGACAGTTTATCTATTGTCAAGTAATTTTTATGCATCTCATAGTGGACGAGCAGAATATAAGCTTGATAAGAGGATGTTAGGTGGAGCTCCATACGATTGGAAAAAAGTAACAGGTTCTGGAATAATTCTTTTGCCAGATAATGAACTAGAAGCGACATTGCCAGCAAGCTCTGAATTAGCGTTAAATTCAAACGACAAAGCTAATGATCTAACAGAAGCATTAGGAAAGGTGATTATTGAAGGCAATTACTCAGCTACTAGAGGAGCTGGTATTGGCAGCAACGGTACAATAAAATTTGGTACAGATGCCCCTACTACTGACGTATCTGTTGAAAAGAAATGGGACGACAATAATGATGAAAAGAAAATTCGTCCTGAGTCTATTACTGTAAACTTAATTGCTAATTATGATGGCCATGAATATAAAGTTGATTCAGCTGTATTAAATGAAAATAATAATTGGAAACATACTTTTAAAGATTTACCTACAGTTAATGACAACAAAACAATAATTTACACAGTTAAAGAAGAAGCTGTTAAGGGATATAAGAGTGAATTAAGTGGATCAGAAAAAGAAGGCTATACTATCACAAACACTCCTGAAGAACCTAAAAAAGAAACAAAAGAAATAAAAGTAAAGAAAGTTTGGGATACAGCTGATAAAAAAGCTGTTGTAAATGAAATTACTGTTGAATTATATAAAAATAATGAAAAAACAGATAAAACATTAACACTTAACAAAGAAAATAATTGGCAAGGCACATTTAAAGATCTTGACGTTAAAGACGAAAACGATAAAGAAATCACTTACAGCATAAAAGAAGCTGGCGAAACAGATGGCAAGATCACTTTTGACGGCAAAGAATTTAAAGTAAGTTATTCCGGAAGCGAAGCCGATGGCTTTACTATCACAAACAGCTACAATCCACCAGAAGAACCAAAGAAAGAATACAGAGACATCTTCGTAGAAAAAGCTTGGGACATAAGAGGCATGAAGCCTATTAGCCATATAGAAGTAGAATTATATAGGGATGGCGAAGCTACAGGAAATACTCTAGTTTTAAGCGAAGCGAATGGCTGGAGCGGAAACTTCGAGAACTTAGAGAAAGCGTCTGACGGTGGACACATCTATAACTATAGTGTTAAAGAAATCGGCGAAAAGTTCTACACTGTAGAAATATCTGGTAAATACTACGAAGTTATTTACAAAGGCGATATGGATACGGGCTTCACTATAGTCAATAGAGAAGAGCCTCCAAGGAAGCCTCAAAGAAGAGATATCAGAGTCAGAAAAGTTTGGGACGTCACAAATAAAATACCAGTTGATGCAATTCAAGTAGAGCTATACAAAGATGGAAGAGCAACAGGAAATGTGATTACACTAAGCGAGGCCAATGGCTGGAGCGGACGTTTTGAAGATTTAATTGCATATGACGTAGCCGGAGTTAAATATGAGTATAGCGTAAGAGAAGTTGGAGAAGCATCGCACAGAGTCAGCATCTCAGGCAGTGACTACGACGTTAGCTACGAAGGCGATATGAAACATTCATTTGTAATCACAAATAAAGAAAACACTCCACCAAAGAAAAAGATTGAGTTTGGTGTGAATAAAGTTTGGAGCTCGAATGGAAAGACAGAAGCGGTTCAAGTCGAATTATATATGGACGGAGCTGCTACAGGTAAGATCATCACACTTAGCGAGGCTAATGGATGGAGCGGCGCCTTTACAGATCTTGATTTAGAAGATGCAAAAGGCAATAAGCACGTATATACTGTTAAGGAAGTAGGTGAAGCAGGTGGTCAATACACAATTGGCGAAAGAGTCTTCACTGTAAGCTACTCAGGCGATATGCATAGTGGCATCACAATAATCAATAGTGAAGAACCTCCAAAAGAAGAAGAGGAAGAGCCATCAAAAGACAAAGATGATGAGCCAAAAGAAAAAGATAAAGAGCCTGAAAAACACATCATACCAAAGACAGGCGTTGAAGAAGGAAGTTTATCCATAGTCTTAGCGTTAGTTGTTCTAGCCGGACTATTCTTTGTAAAGAGAAAAATTAATGAGGGTAAAAGTAAATAGATTTTAGAAGATATCTGCTGGGCGATTGATATGCTTAGCAGATATTTTTTATGTATATAATATGTATATAATAAGGCTGTATAATATCTATTGGGGAGTAAAACCTCAATAGATATTTTTTTGATAAAA
>OASD01000091.1_pt1 | contig 59965 bp, 51 predicted proteins | sample 1475531 | NCBI WGS metagenome assembly OASD01 (sample SAMEA3360668, study PRJEB22359) | human gut metagenome | biome: ENVO:urban biome; feature: ENVO:human-associated habitat; material: ENVO:feces | place: Bangladesh | collected 2011
TTCGGTAAGTTACCGGCAATGGTTTCAGTGACGTCACTTAATGTCACAATCCCTTCCACCGAGCCAAACTCATCCACCACAAAAGCAAAGTGCGTGCGGGCATTACGGAACTGCTCCAGGGCAGGTAACAACGGCAAGGTTTCCGGGAACACCAGCGGCTGGCGAATCAACACCCGCAGGTTGAGCGGTTCGCCACGCAGTGACTGTTGTAGCAGGTCGATAACGTGAACAACACCGAGCAAATCTTCTGCGTCATCACCGTCGGTAACCACCAGCCGCGTATGCTGATTTCGCTCCAGCAACTGGCGGATCTCGTCTTCCGGCGCGTTGAGATCGATATGCTCAATATCGTGGCGCGACGTCATAATGCTGCTGACAGTACGCTGGTTAAGATTAAGTACCCGCTCAATCATCCGCCGTTCCTGCGGATTAAAGATCTGCTGGTTACCATGATCCACCAGCATGGACGCGGTTTCGGCGTCCAGTTCCGCATCTTCTTTTTGCCCGCTAAGCAGGCGCATTACCGCTTCGGTAGTCCGCTGGCGTAGCGTCTGGTTAGCGGAAAGAAAACGTCGCCGGTTAAAGATAGCCAACTGATTGAGCGCCTCGATCATCACCGAGAAACCAATGGCAGCGTACAGGTAGCCTTTCGGAATGACGAAGCCGAAACCTTCTGCCACCAGGCTAAAGCCAATCATCAACAGGAAGCTTAAGCAGAGAATAACGATGGTCGGGTGACTGTTAACAAATTGCGTTAACGGCTTGCTGGCCATCAACATCAGGCTGATAGCGATAACCACGGCGGCCATCATGACCAGTAAATGGTCGACCATCCCGACGGCGGTAATCACTGAGTCGAGTGAGAAGATGGCGTCCAGTACCACAATTTGTGTCACCACCCCCCAGAACTTCGCACCTTTGCGTTGTGTGGGATTATTGCTGTCTTTCCCTTCCAGCCGTTCGTTCAGCTCCATCGTGGCTTTGAACAACAGGAAGAAACCACCAAACAGCATGATTAAGTCGCGGGCGCTAAAGGTAAACGAGCGGAAGCTGAACAGCGGTTGCGTCAGGGTGACCAGCCAGGAGATTGACGCCAGCAGTAACAGGCGCATTAACATCGCCAGCAGCAGCCCGGTAACCCGTGCGCGGTCGCGCTGCTTCGGCGGTAGTTTTTCGGCGAGGATGGCAATAAAGACCAGGTTATCAATGCCGAGGACCAGTTCGATCACAATCAGCGTGATTAACCCGGCCCAGATAGACGGATCGGCAATCCATTCCATAGTAAGTACAAAACCTATTCGTTGTATGACAAATGTCACAATTCGATCATGGATAAATCGGGGCAAAAATGCAATGTTGCAGCACTATTTATCTCATATTATTTGAGGGTAATAACCTCACATTATCCCTGAATTAAAAGTGGTAATAATAAAACATTATTTAAGAAATATCGCATGTGGAGACGCAATATTAAATATTGTCAACCTAAAGAAACTCCTAAAAACCATATTGAATGACACTTAATATAATTCTTAAAAATAGCCAATTGCCGAATTGTTACCTTGCCTGCTATTCCGTTAGCTGTAACACTTCCTCCTGCATTATTGGAGAGCCAATATTCAATTACCATAATGTCACCTTATATTCGGAAGTTAATTTCCGCAATAACCCTTTCTCATCAACGACTGTATGTTGAGAGGGTTTTAAAAATTAAGCTAAATCAGTGTATTGGTAGCTAAAAAGCCAGGGGCGGTAGCGTGTCTGGATGCCTGAAAGACCAGTCTGAATTATTCTGTCAATAGCCTGCGGATGAAATCAATTTTTTTAGGACTGATGCCAGTTAAATTTTTATTCAATTAACTGCAAGGTAAATGTGCATGGCGACATTGCTATTAATAGTGCACAGGATAATTACTCTGCCAAAGTGATAAATAAACAATGATGAAATCCAAAATGAAATTGATGCCATTATTGGTGTCAGTAACCTTGATAAGCGGTTGCACAGTACTTCCGGGCAGCAATATGTCGACGATGGGCAAAGACGTCATCAAACAGCAGGACGCTGATTTCGATCTCGACAAAATGGTGAATGTTTATCCGCTGACCCCGCGCCTGATTGACCAATTACGCCCACGCCCAAATGTAGCGCGCCCCAATATGACGCTGGAAAGTGAGATCGCGAATTACCAGTATCGCGTCGGGCCGGGGGACGTTCTTAATGTCACCGTCTGGGATCACCCGGAACTCACCACGCCAGCTGGTCAGTACCGCAGCTCCAGCGACACCGGCAACTGGGTACAGCCTGACGGCACTATGTTTTACCCGTATATCGGCAAGGTTCACGTAGTCGGGAAAACGCTCGCTGAAATTCGCAGTGATATTACCGGGCGCTTAGCGACGTACATCGCTGACCCGCAGGTGGACGTTAATATCGCCGCCTTCCGCTCACAAAAGGCCTATATCTCCGGACAGGTGAATAAATCCGGTCAACAGGCGATCACCAACGTGCCACTGACCATTCTCGACGCCATTAACGCCGCAGGTGGCCTGACCGACACCGCTGACTGGCGCAACGTGGTGCTAACACACAATGGTCGTGAAGAACGCATTTCTTTGCAGGCGCTGATGCAAAACGGCGACCTCAATCAGAACCGACTGCTTTATCCCGGCGATATTCTCTACGTGCCGCGTAATGATGATCTGAAAGTGTTTGTGATGGGTGAAGTGAAGAAACAGAGCACCCTGAAAATGGACTTTAGCGGCATGACCCTGACTGAAGCCCTGGGCAATGCCGAAGGTATCGACATGACCACCTCCAACGCCAGCGGCATCTTTGTCATTCGTCCGCTGAAAGGCGAGGGCGGGCGTAATGGCAAGATTGCCAATATCTACCAGCTGGATATGTCCGATGCGACGTCGCTGGTGATGGCGACAGAATTCCGCCTGCAACCTTATGACGTGGTGTATGTCACCACCGCCCCGGTTTCCCGCTGGAACCGTCTGATCAATCAGTTGCTGCCAACTATTAGCGGTGTCCGTTACATGACGGATACAGCCAGCGACATTCATAACTGGTAATCGTCATGTTTAACAACATCTTAGTTGTCTGTGTCGGCAATATTTGCCGTTCCCCGACGGCGGAACGCTTACTGCAACGTTATCACCCGGAGCTGAAAGTGGAGTCCGCTGGACTCGGCGCGCTGGTCGGTAAGGGCGCTGATCCTACCGCTATCAGCGTCGCCGCAGAACATCAACTGTCTCTGGAAGGTCACTGTGCACGGCAAATCAGCCGCCGCCTGTGTCGCAACTATGACCTGATTTTGACCATGGAAAAGCGCCATATCGAACGCTTATGCGAGATGGCACCTGAGATGCGCGGCAAAGTGATGCTGTTTGGTCACTGGGATAACGAATGTGAAATCCCCGATCCGTATCGCAAAAGCCGGGAAACGTTTGCAGCGGTGTACACATTACTTGAACGGTCTGCCCGCCAGTGGGCGCAGGCATTGAACGCAGAGCAGGTATAAGAATGACAGAAAAAGTAAAACAACATGCCGCTCCGGTAACGGGCAGTGATGAAATCGATATTGGTCGCCTGGTCGGCACCGTCATTGAAGCGCGCTGGTGGGTGATTGGCATCACCGCTGTATTTGCCCTCTGTGCTGTGGTTTACACTTTCTTCGCCACGCCGATTTATAGTGCCGACGCACTGGTACAAATCGAACAAAACAGCGGCAATTCGTTAGTGCAGGACATTGGCTCGGCATTAGCCAACAAACCGCCTGCATCGGACGCCGAGATCCAGTTGATTCGTTCGCGTCTGGTGCTTGGTAAAACGGTGGACGATCTAGACCTCGATATTGCGGTGAGCAAAAACACGTTCCCGATTTTCGGTGCGGGCTGGGAGCGTTTGATGGGACGTCAGAACGAGACGGTGAAAGTGACCACCTTTAACCGCCCGAAAGAGATGGCGGACCAGGTGTTTACGCTTAATGTGCTGGACAATAAAAACTACACCCTGAGCAGTGATGGCGGCTTTAGCGCCCGTGGGCAAGCGGGCCAGATGCTGAAAAAAGAAGGCGTCACGCTGATGGTTGAAGCCATTCACGCCCGCCCGGGCAGTGAGTTTACCGTCACCAAATACTCCACGTTGGGGATGATCAACCAACTGCAAAACAGCCTGACGGTAACGGAGAACGGCAAAGACGCAGGCGTACTGAGCCTGACTTATACCGGTGAAGATCGCGAACAGATCCGCGACATTCTTAACAGCATCGCCCGTAACTATCAGGAACAAAATATTGAGCGCAAATCGGCGGAAGCGTCGAAAAGCCTCGCTTTCCTCGCGCAACAGTTACCGGAAGTACGTAGCCGCCTCGATGTTGCCGAAAACAAACTGAATGCCTTCCGTCAGGATAAAGATTCTGTTGATCTGCCGCTGGAAGCGAAAGCGGTGCTCGATTCGATGGTGAACATCGACGCGCAGTTGAACGAACTGACCTTTAAAGAGGCGGAAATCTCCAAGCTGTACACCAAAGTTCACCCGGCGTACCGCACGCTGCTGGAGAAACGTCAGGCGCTGGAAGAAGAGAAAGCCAAACTTAACGGTCGCGTAACGGCGATGCCGAAAACCCAGCAGGAGATTGTGCGCCTGACCCGCGATGTCGAGTCTGGTCAGCAGGTCTATATGCAACTGCTGAATAAAGAGCAGGAGCTGAAAATCACCGAAGCCAGCACCGTCGGCGATGTGCGCATTGTTGACCCGGCAATCACCCAGCCTGGCGTGCTGAAACCGAAGAAAGGACTGATTATCCTCGGCGCGATTATCCTCGGCCTGATGCTTTCTATCGTGGGTGTGCTGCTGCGCTCGTTGTTTAATCGCGGCATCGAAAGCCCGCAAGTACTGGAAGAACACGGTATCAGCGTCTATGCCAGCATCCCGCTGTCGGAATGGCAGAAAGCGCGCGATAGCGTCAAAACCATCAAAGGGATTAAACGCTATAAACAGAGCCAGCTACTGGCGATGGGGAATCCAACCGATCTGGCGATTGAAGCCATCCGCAGTCTGCGTACCAGTTTGCACTTCGCGATGATGCAGGCACAGAACAATGTGTTGATGATGACCGGGGTTAGCCCGTCAATCGGTAAAACCTTTGTCTGCGCCAACCTGGCGGCGGTGATCAGCCAGACCAATAAACGGGTGTTGTTGATCGACTGCGATATGCGCAAAGGCTACACCCACGAGCTGCTGGGCACTAATAACGTTAATGGCCTGTCGGAAATTCTGATTGGTCAGGGCGATATTACTACCGCTGCTAAACCGACCTCTATTGCCAAATTTGACCTGATCCCGCGCGGTCAGGTGCCGCCAAATCCTTCTGAACTGTTGATGAGCGAACGCTTTGCCGAACTGGTGAACTGGGCGAGTAAAAACTATGACCTGGTGTTGATTGATACGCCGCCGATTCTGGCAGTGACCGATGCCGCAATTGTTGGTCGTCATGTCGGAACCACGTTAATGGTGGCGCGTTATGCGGTCAACACATTGAAAGAAGTGGAAACCAGTCTGAGCCGCTTTGAGCAAAACGGTATTCCGGTGAAAGGGGTGATTCTGAACTCCATCTTCCGCCGCGCCAGCGCGTATCAGGATTATGGCTATTACGAATACGAATATAAGTCGGATGCGAAATAACGACATCCGCTGTCGGATGCGATGCTGACGCATCTTATCCGACCTACCTTCACGCCGCATCCGGCAAGCAAACCAGCTCCGTAGGCCGGATAAGGCGCTCACGCCGCATCCGGCAACAGAACCCGTAAACAAGCTTATAAACCGGCAGAACATCTCGACACTCCGGGAGAACAACCTATGAAAGACAATCCGCTGATTTCAATCTATATGCCGACCTGGAACCGCCAACAACTGGCGATTCGGGCGATAAAATCGGTCCTGCGCCAGGACTACAGCAACTGGGAGATGATCATCGTGGATGATTGCTCCACCTCCTGGGAACAACTGCAACAGTACGTCACTGCCCTCAACGATCCGCGTATCACCTACATTCACAACGACATTAACAGCGGGGCGTGCGCGGTACGTAACCAGGCGATTATGCTGGCGCAAGGGGAATACATCACCGGGATTGATGACGATGACGAATGGACACCCAACCGTCTGAGCGTCTTCCTCGCCCATAAACAGCAACTGGTCACTCACGCCTTTTTGTACGCTAACGACTACGTTTGCCAGGGCGAAGTCTATTCCCAACCAGCAAGTTTGCCGCTATATCCCAAATCGCCGTATTCACGCCGCCTGTTCTATAAACGCAATATCATTGGCAATCAGGTCTTTACTTGGGCATGGCGTTTCAAAGAGTGTTTGTTCGATACCGAACTGAAAGCAGCACAGGATTACGACATCTTCCTGCGGATGGTGGTGGAGTACGGCGAACCGTGGAAAGTGGAAGAAGCGACGCAGATCCTGCATATCAATCACGGTGAAATGCAGATCACCTCGTCACCGAAAAAATTCTCCGGATACTTCCACTTTTACCGCAAGCACAAAGACAAATTCGACCGTGCCAGTAAAAAATATCAGCTGTTTACCCTCTACCAGATCCGCAATAAACGTATGACCTGGCGCACTTTGCTGACGCTGCTGTCGGTGCGTAACGGCAAACGTCTGGCTGATGGTATTCGGGGGCGCTAAAGATGCTGGAAGATCTACGCGCCAACAGCTGGAGTTTACGCCCGTGCTGTATGGTTCTTGCCTATCGCGTCGCTCATTTTTGTTCGGTGTGGCGCAAAAAGAACGTCCTCAACAATCTGTGGGCGGCCCCGCTGCTGGTGCTGTATCGCATTATCACCGAATGCTTTTTCGGTTATGAAATCCAGGCAGCCGCGACCATTGGCCGCCGCTTTACTATCCATCACGGTTACGCCGTAGTGATCAATAAAAACGTGGTAGCGGGGGATGATTTCACCATTCGCCACGGCGTCACTATCGGCAATCGTGGTGCCGATAACATGGCATGTCCACACATTGGCAACGGCGTCGAACTCGGTGCCAACGTCATTATTCTTGGTGATATCACGCTTGGTAACAACGTCACCGTGGGCGCGGGCAGCGTGGTGCTCGACTCTGTCCCGGACAACGCGCTGGTGGTGGGAGAAAAAGCGCGAGTGAAGGTAATCAAATGAATATTCTGCAATTTAATGTGCGACTGGCGGAAGGCGGGGCAGCAGGTGTGGCGTTAGATCTCCACCAGCGTGCTCTGCAACAGGGGCTGGCGTCACATTTTGTCTATGGCTACGGCAAAGGCGGCAAAGAGAGCGTTAGCCATCAGAACTATCCGCAGGTCATCAAACATACGCCGCGGATGACCGCGATGGCGAATATTGCCCTGTTTCGTCTGTTTAATCGCGATCTGTTTGGCAATTTCAATGAGTTATATCGCACCATTACTCGCACACCGGGCCCGGTGGTTCTGCATTTGCATGTGCTGCACAGCTACTGGTTGAATCTTAAGAGCGTGGTGCGCTTTTGCGAGAAGGTGAAAAACCATAAACCGGACGTCACTCTGGTCTGGACGTTACACGACCACTGGAGCGTTACCGGACGCTGCGCCTTTACCGACGGTTGCGAAGGCTGGAAAACGGGCTGCCAGAAATGCCCGACCTTAAATAACTATCCGCCGGTGAAGATTGATCGCGCGCACCAGCTGGTGGCGGGCAAACGCCAGTTATTCCGCGAGATGCTGGCGCTGGGCTGTCAGTTTATTTCCCCCAGCCAGCATGTGGCTGACGCTTTCAATAGTCTGTACGGGCCAGGGCGTTGCCGGATTATCAATAATGGTATTGATATGGCAACCGAAGCGATTCTGGCGGACTTGCCTCCGGTGCGCGAAACCCAGGGCAAGCCGAAAATCGCGGTGGTGGCGCATGACCTGCGTTACGACGGCAAGACTAACCAGCAACTGGTGCGTGAGATGATGGCGCTGGGCGACAAAATTGAACTGCATACCTTTGGTAAGTTCTCGCCGTTCACCGCTGGCAACGTGGTTAATCACGGCTTTGAAACTGACAAGCGCAAGTTGATGAGCGCGCTCAATCAGATGGATGCGCTGGTGTTCAGTTCTCGCGTCGATAACTACCCGCTGATTTTGTGTGAGGCGCTATCGATTGGCGTGCCGGTGATTGCCACCCATAGCGATGCGGCGCGGGAAGTGTTGCAAAAATCCGGCGGTAAAACCGTCAGCGAAGAAGAGGTGCTGCAACTGGTGCAGTTAAGCAAACCGGAAATCGCGCAGGCGATATTTGGTACCACGCTGGCTGAGTTCAGCCAACGCAGCCGCGCCGCCTACAGTGGACAACAGATGCTGGAGGAGTATGTCAACTTCTATCAGAATCTGTAGCTACCTGTTGCTGCCGCTGATTTATCTGCTGGTTAACGTCAAAATCGCCCAGCTTGGCGAAAGTTTCCCCATCACCATCGTCACTTTTTTACCTGTCTTGTTACTGCTGTTTTTAGAACGCATCAGCGTTAAAAAATTGATGATTGCCTTAGGGATTGGCGCGGGACTCACGGCGTTTAACTATCTGTTTGGTCAGTCGCTGGATGCCAGTAAATACGTCACTTCAACTATGCTGTTTGTCTATATTGTGATCATTATTGGCATGGTGTGGAGTATTCGCTTTAAAACGATTTCGCCACACAACCATCGCAAGATATTACGTTTCTTTTATCTGGTGGTCGGGCTGGTGGTGGCGCTGGCGGCGGTGGAGATGGCGCAAATTATCCTCACCGGCGGCAGCAGTATTATGGAGTCGATTTCGAAATATCTGATTTACAGCAACAGCTATGTACTGAATTTCATTAAATTCGGCGGTAAGCGTACGACAGCACTTTATTTCGAACCGGCATTTTTCGCTCTGGCATTAATCTCAATTTGGCTCAGCATCAAACAGTTTGGTATCAAAACGCCTAAAACCGATGCTATGATTCTCGCAGGGATAATATTATCCGGATCGTTTTCAGGGGTTATGACCTTTATCCTGTTTTATTTGCTGGAGTGGGCATTTCAATATCTGAATAAAGAGGCGATTAAGAAAAAGTTACCGTTAGCATTGATTTCTCTGGCTGTATTCCTGGTTGGTGTGGTAATCGCGTTTCCTTATATTTCCACCCGTCTGGGCGATTTAGGTACGGAAGGATCGTCATCTTATTATCGTATTGTCGGTCCGCTGGTGATGGTCGGTTATTCTTTGACCCATATTGACGGTGTAGTCAGATTTGGCTCACTTTATGAATATGTCGCATCATTCGGAATATTTAACGGTGCGGATGTCGGAAAAACCATAGACAATGGTTTGTATCTGCTGATTATTTATTTTTCCTGGTTCGCGGTGTTTTTATCGCTGTGGTACATGGGGAAAGTGATAAAAATGATGATCAACGCTTTTGGTGATAACCGCAATTTTCGCGTGCAATTATATCTTTTTACTCCGGTATCGCTGTTTTTTACCGGTTCGATATTTAGCCCGGAATATGCATTTTTAATCGTCTGTCCGTTTATTTTGCGAAAAGCGTTAAATATTACGAGGTAAGAATAAGAACATGTTGCTTAGCATAATCACTGTCGCGTTTCGTAACCTCGAAGGGATAGTCAAAACACATGCCTCGCTGGCGCATCTGGCGCAGGCGGACGATATCAGCTTCGAATGGATTGTTGTCGATGGCGGTTCCAATGACGGCACCCGTGAGTATCTGGAAAATCTCAATGGTATCTATAACCTACGCTTTGTCAGCGAGCCAGATAACGGTATCTACGACGCCATGAACAAAGGCATTGCGATGGCACAAGGCAAGTTCGCGTTGTTTCTCAATTCGGGCGATATTTTTCATCAGGATGCCGCAAATTTTGTCCGTAAGTTAAAAATGCAAAAAGATAACGTGATGATCACCGGTGATGCGTTGCTGGATTTTGGCGACGATCATAAAATTAAACGTAGCGCCAAACCGGGTTGGTATATTTATCACAGCCTCCCCGCCAGTCATCAGGCGATATTTTTCCCGGTATCCGGCTTGAAAAAATGGCGTTATGACCTTGAATATAAAGTTTCTTCTGATTACGCGCTGGCAGCCAAAATGTATAAAGCCGGTTATGCATTTAAAAAACTCAATGGCCTGGTGTCTGAATTTTCTATGGGTGGGGTATCAACCACCAATAATATGGAATTGTGTGCTGACGCCAAAAAAGTCCAACGGCAGATATTACATGTGCCTGGCTTCTGGGCAGAATTATCCTTGCATTTACGCCAACGTACTACCTCAAAGACGAAAGCCTTATATAACAAAAGCTGAATATAAGGGAAAACGATGCAAGATTTAAGCGGTTTCTCGGTACCGAAAGGGTTCCGGGGCGGCAACGCTATTAAAGTGCAATTGTGGTGGGCAGTACAGGCAACATTATTTGCCTGGTCGCCACAAGTATTGTATCGCTGGCGGGCATTTTTATTACGTTTATTCGGCGCAAAAATAGGAAAAAACGTAGTTATTCGTCCGTCAGTAAAAATTACCTATCCGTGGAAATTAACCTTAGGTGATTACGCGTGGGTCGGCGATGAGGTCAATTTATATACCCTCGGTGAAATAACCATTGGCGCACATTCGGTGATATCGCAAAAAAGTTATTTATGCACCGGTAGCCACGACCATGCAAGTCAACATTTCACCATTAACGCCACGCCTATTGTGATTGGCGAGAAATGCTGGCTGGCGACAGATGTTTTTGTTGCCCCTGGCGTCACGATCGGCAACGGCACCGTCGTGGGTGCACGAAGCAGTGTTTTTAAATCGCTTCCGGCAAATGTGGTTTGCCGGGGGAATCCCGCAGTGGTGATACGCGAACGCGTTGAAACTGAATAAATTCAAAAAATACAGAGGAATAAGACATGTCAAAAGTCGCTCTCATCACCGGTGTAACCGGACAAGACGGTTCTTACCTGGCAGAGTTTCTGCTGGAAAAAGGTTACGAGGTGCATGGTATTAAGCGTCGCGCATCGTCATTCAACACCGAGCGCGTGGATCACATTTATCAGGATCCGCACACCTGCAACCCGAAATTCCATCTGCATTATGGCGACCTGAGTGATACCTCCAACCTGACGCGCATTTTGCGTGAAGTGCAGCCGGATGAAGTGTACAACCTGGGCGCAATGAGCCACGTTGCGGTCTCTTTTGAGTCACCGGAATATACCGCTGACGTCGACGCGATGGGTACGCTGCGCCTGCTCGAGGCGATCCGCTTCCTCGGTCTGGAAAAGAAAACCCGTTTTTATCAGGCTTCCACCTCTGAACTGTATGGTCTGGTGCAGGAAATTCCGCAGAAAGAGACCACGCCGTTCTACCCGCGATCTCCGTATGCGGTCGCCAAACTGTACGCCTACTGGATCACCGTTAACTACCGCGAATCCTACGGCATGTACGCCTGTAACGGTATTCTCTTCAACCATGAATCCCCGCGCCGCGGCGAAACCTTCGTTACCCGCAAAATCACCCGCGCAATCGCCAACATCGCCCAGGGGCTGGAGTCGTGCCTGTACCTCGGCAATATGGATTCCCTGCGTGACTGGGGCCACGCCAAAGACTACGTAAAAATGCAGTGGATGATGCTGCAACAGGAACAGCCAGAAGATTTCGTTATCGCGACCGGCGTTCAGTACTCCGTACGTCAGTTCGTGGAAATGGCGGCAGCACAGCTGGGCATCAAACTGCGCTTTGAAGGCACGGGCGTTGAAGAGAAGGGCATTGTGGTTTCCGTCACCGGGCATGACGCGCCGGGCGTTAAACCGGGCGATGTGATTATCGCCGTTGATCCGCGCTACTTCCGTCCGGCTGAAGTTGAAACGCTGCTCGGCGACCCGACCAAAGCGCACGAAAAACTGGGCTGGAAACCGGAAATCACCCTCAGAGAGATGGTGTCTGAAATGGTGGCTAATGACCTCGAAGCGGCGAAAAAACACTCTCTGCTGAAATCTCACGGCTACGACGTGGCGATCGCGCTGGAGTCATAAGCATGAGTAAACAACGAATTTTTATCGCTGGCCATCGCGGGATGGTCGGTTCCGCCATCAGGCGACAGCTCGAACAGCGCGGTGATGTGGAACTGGTATTACGCACCCGCGACGAGCTGAACCTGCTGGACAGCCGCGCCGTGCATGATTTCTTTGCCAGCGAACGTATTGACCAGGTCTATCTGGCGGCGGCGAAAGTGGGCGGCATTGTTGCCAATAACACCTATCCGGCGGATTTCATCTACCAGAACATGATGATTGAGAGCAACATCATTCACGCCGCGCATCAGAACGACGTGAACAAACTGCTGTTTCTCGGATCGTCCTGCATCTACCCGAAACTGGCAAAACAGCCGATGGCAGAAAGCGAGCTGTTGCAGGGCACGCTGGAGCCGACTAACGAGCCTTATGCTATTGCCAAAATCGCCGGGATCAAACTGTGCGAATCTTACAATCGCCAGTACGGACGCGATTACCGCTCAGTCATGCCGACCAACCTGTACGGGCCGCATGACAACTTCCACCCGAGTAACTCCCATGTGATACCTGCATTGCTGCGTCGCTTCCACGAGGCGACGGCACAGAATGCACCGGACGTGGTGGTGTGGGGCAGCGGTACACCGATGCGCGAATTTCTGCACGTCGATGATATGGCGGCGGCGAGCATTCATGTCATGGAGCTGGCGCACGAAGTCTGGCTGGAAAACACCCAGCCGATGTTGTCGCACATTAACGTCGGCACGGGCGTTGACTGCACCATCCGTGAACTGGCGCAAACCATCGCCAAAGTGGTGGGTTACAAAGGTCGGGTGGTTTTTGATGCCAGTAAACCGGATGGTACGCCGCGCAAACTGCTGGATGTGACGCGCCTGCATCAGCTTGGCTGGTATCACGAAATCTCACTGGAAGCGGGGCTTGCCAGCACTTACCAGTGGTTCCTTGAGAATCAAGACCGCTTTCGGGGGTAATGATGTTTTTACGTCAGGAAGACTTTGCCACGGTAGTGCGCTCCACTCCGCTTGTCTCTCTCGACTTTATTGTCGAGAACAGTCGCGGCGAGTTTCTGCTTGGCAAAAGAACCAACCGCCCGGCGCAGGGTTACTGGTTTGTGCCGGGAGGGCGCGTGCAGAAAGACGAAACGCTGGAAGCCGCATTTGAGCGGCTGACGATGGCGGAACTGGGGCTGCGTCTGCCGATAACAGCAGGCCAGTTTTACGGTGTCTGGCAGCACTTTTATGACGATAACTTCTCCGGCACGGATTTCACCACTCACTATGTGGTGCTCGGTTTTCGCTTCAGAGTAGCGGAAGAAGAGCTGTTACTGCCGGATGAGCAGCATGACGATTACCGCTGGCTGACGCCGGACGCGCTGCTCGCCAGTAACGATGTTCACGCTAACAGCCGCGCCTATTTTCTCGCTGAGAAGCGTGCCGGAGTACCCGGATTATGAAAATACTGGTCTACGGCATTAACTACTCGCCGGAGTTAACCGGCATCGGCAAATACACCGGCGAGATGGTGGAATGGCTGGCGGCACAAGGTCATGAGGTGCGGGTCATTACCGCACCGCCTTACTACCCGCAATGGCAGGTGGGTGAGAACTATTCCGCCTGGCGCTACAAACGAGAAGAGGGGGCCGCCACGGTGTGGCGCTGCCCGCTGTACGTGCCAAAACAGCCGAGCACCCTGAAACGCTTGTTGCATCTCGGCAGTTTTGCCGTCAGCAGTTTCTTTCCACTGATGGCGCAACGTCGCTGGAAGCCGGATCGCATTATCGGCGTAGTGCCAACGCTGTTTTGCACGCCGGGAATGCGCCTGCTGGCGAAGCTCTCTGGTGCGCGTACCGTGCTGCATATTCAGGATTACGAAGTGGACGCCATGCTGGGGCTGGGCCTTGCCGGAAAAGGCAAAGGCGGCAAAGTGGCACAGCTGGCAACGGCGTTCGAACGTAGCGGACTGCATAACGTCGATAACGTCTCCACGATTTCGCGTTCGATGATGAATAAAGCCATCGAAAAAGGCGTGGCGGCGGAAAACGTCATCTTCTTCCCCAACTGGTCGGAAATTGCCCGTTTTCAGCATGTTGCAGATGCCGATGTTGATGCCCTTCGTAACCAGCTTGGCCTGCCGGATAACAAAAAAATCATTCTTTACTCCGGCAATATTGGTGAAAAGCAGGGGCTGGAAAACGTTATTGAAGCTGCCGATCGTCTGCGCGATGAACCGCTGATTTTTGCCATTGTCGGGCAGGGCGGCGGCAAAGCGCGGCTGGAAAAAATGGCGCAGCAGCGTGGTCTGCGCAACATGCAATTTTTTCCGCTGCAATCGTATGACGCTTTACCCGCACTGCTGAAGATGGGCGATTGCCATCTGGTGGTGCAAAAACGCGGCGCGGCAGATGCCGTATTGCCGTCGAAACTGACCAATATTCTGGCGGTAGGCGGTAACGCGGTGATTACCGCAGAAGCCCACACAGAACTGGGGCAGCTTTGCGAAACCTTTCCGGGCATTGCGGTTTGCGTAGAGCCGGAATCGGTCGAGGCGCTGGTGGCGGGGATTCGTCAGGCGCTCCTGCTGCCCAAACACAACACGGTGGCACGTGAATATGCCGAACGCACGCTCGATAAAGAGAACGTGTTACGTCAATTTATAAATGATATTCGGGGATAATTATGGCGCAGTCGAAACTCTATCCAGTTGTGATGGCAGGTGGCTCCGGTAGCCGCTTATGGCCGCTTTCCCGCGTACTTTATCCCAAGCAGTTTTTATGCCTGAAAGGCGATCTCACCATGCTGCAAACCACCATCTGCCGCCTGAACGGCGTGGAGTGCGAAAGCCCGGTGGTGATTTGCAATGAGCAGCACCGCTTTATTGTCGCGGAACAGCTGCGTCAACTGAACAAACTCACCGAGAACATTATTCTCGAACCGGCAGGGCGTAACACTGCACCTGCCATTGCGCTGGCGGCGCTGGCGGCAAAACGTCATAGCCCGGAGAGCGACCCGTTAATGCTGGTATTGGCGGCGGATCATGTGATTGCCGATGAAGACGCGTTCCGTGCCGCCGTGCGTAATGCCATGCCATATGCCGAAGCGGGCAAGCTGGTGACCTTTGGCATTGTGCCGGATCTACCAGAAACCGGTTATGGCTATATTCGTCGCGGTGAAGTGTCTGCGGGTGAGCAGGATACGGTGGCCTTTGAAGTGGCGCAGTTTGTCGAAAAACCGAATCTGGAAACCGCCCAGGCCTATGTGGCAAGCGGCGAATATTACTGGAACAGCGGCATGTTCCTGTTCCGCGCCGGACGCTATCTCGAAGAACTGAAAAAATATCGTCCGGATATTCTCGATGCCTGTGAAAAAGCGATGAGCGCCGTCGATCCGGATCTCGATTTTATTCGTGTGGATGAAGAAGCGTTTCTCGCCTGCCCGGAAGAGTCGGTGGATTACGCGGTCATGGAACGTACGGCAGATGCCGTTGTGGTGCCGATGGATGCGGGCTGGAGCGATGTCGGCTCCTGGTCCTCATTATGGGAAATTAGCGCCCACACCGCCGAGGGCAACGTTTGCCACGGCGATGTGATTAATCACAAAACTGAAAACAGCTATGTGTACGCCGAATCTGGCCTGGTCACCACCGTCGGGGTGAAAGATCTGGTGGTGGTGCAGACCAAAGATGCGGTGCTGATTGCCGACCGCAACGCGGTGCAGGATGTGAAAAAAGTGGTCGAGCAGATCAAAGCCGATGGTCGCCATGAGCATCGGGTGCATCGCGAAGTGTATCGTCCGTGGGGCAAATATGACTCTATCGACGCGGGCGACCGCTACCAGGTGAAACGCATCACCGTGAAACCGGGCGAAGGCTTGTCGGTACAGATGCACCATCACCGCGCGGAACACTGGGTGGTTGTCGCGGGAACGGCAAAAGTCACTATCGACGGTGATATCAAACTGCTTGGTGAAAACGAGTCCATTTATATTCCGCTGGGGGCGACGCACTGCCTGGAAAACCCGGGGAAAATTCCGCTCGATTTAATTGAAGTGCGCTCCGGCTCTTATCTCGAAGAGGATGATGTGGTGCGCTTCGCGGATCGCTACGGACGGGTGTAAACGTCGCATCAGGCGCTGTTTGTCGGATGCGGCGTGAACGCCTTATCCAACCTACGGTTCGGTTTTGTAGGCCTGATAAGACGCGGTAGCGTCGCATCAGGCAATGAATGCGAAACCGCGGTGTAAATAACGACAAAAACAAAATTGGCCGTTTCGGTCAGGGCCAACTATTGCCTGAAAAAGGGTAACGATATGAAAAAATTAACCTGCTTTAAAGCCTATGATATTCGCGGGAAATTAGGCGAAGAACTGAATGAAGATATTGCCTGGCGCATTGGTCGCGCTTATGGCGAATTTCTCAAACCGAAAACCATTGTATTAGGCGGTGATGTCCGCCTCACCAGCGAAACCTTAAAACTGGCGCTGGCAAAAGGTTTGCAGGATGCGGGCGTCGATGTGCTGGATATTGGCATGTCCGGCACCGAAGAGATCTATTTCGCCACGTTCCATCTCGGCGTGGATGGCGGCATTGAAGTCACCGCCAGCCATAATCCGATGGATTATAACGGCATGAAGCTGGTTCGTGAGGGGGCTCGCCCGATCAGCGGTGATACCGGACTGCGCGACGTCCAGCGTCTGGCAGAAGCCAACGACTTTCCTCCCGTTGATGAAACCAAACGCGGTCGCTATCAGCAAATCAATCTGCGTGACGCTTACGTTGATCACCTGTTCGGTTATATCAACGTCAAAAACCTCACGCCGCTCAAGCTGGTGATTAACTCCGGGAATGGCGCAGCGGGTCCGGTAGTGGACGCCATTGAAGCCCGCTTTAAAGCCCTCGGCGCACCGGTGGAATTAATCAAAGTGCACAACACGCCGGACGGCAATTTCCCCAACGGTATTCCTAACCCGCTACTGCCAGAATGCCGCGACGACACCCGCAATGCGGTCATCAAACACGGCGCGGATATGGGCATAGCCTTTGACGGTGATTTTGATCGCTGCTTCCTGTTTGACGAAAAAGGGCAGTTTATTGAGGGCTACTACATTGTCGGCCTGTTGGCAGAAGCATTCCTCGAAAAAAATCCCGGCGCGAAGATCATCCACGATCCACGTCTCTCCTGGAACACTGTTGATGTGGTGACCGCCGCGGGCGGCACGCCGGTAATGTCGAAAACCGGACACGCCTTTATTAAAGAACGTATGCGCAAGGAAGACGCCATCTACGGTGGCGAAATGAGCGCCCACCATTACTTCCGTGATTTTGCTTACTGCGACAGCGGCATGATCCCGTGGCTGCTGGTCGCCGAACTGGTGTGCCTGAAAGAGAAAACGCTGGGCGAACTGGTGCGCGACCGGATGGCAGCATTTCCGGCAAGCGGTGAGATCAACAGCAAACTGGCGCAACCCGTTGAGGCGATTAACCGCGTGGAACAGCATTTTAGCCGTGAGGCGCTGGCGGTGGATCGTACCGATGGTATCAGCATGACCTTTGCCGACTGGCGCTTTAACCTGCGCTCCTCCAACACCGAACCGGTGGTGCGGTTGAATGTGGAATCGCGCGGTGATGTACCGCTGATGGAAGCGCGAACGCGAACTCTGCTGGCGTTGCTGAACGAGTAATGTCGGATCTTCCCTTACCCCATTGCGGGTAAGGGGCTAATAACAGGAACAACGATGACAAATCTAAAAAAGCGCGAGCGAGCGAAAACCAATGCATCGTTAATCTCTATGGTGCAACGCTTTTCAGATATCACCATCATGTTTGCCGGACTATGGCTGGTTTGCGAAGTGAGCGGACTGTCATTCTTCTACATGCACCTGTTGGTGGCGCTGATTACGCTGGTGGTGTTCCAGATGCTGGGCGGCATCACCGATTTTTATCGCTCATGGCGCGGTGTTCGGGCAGCGACAGAATTTGCCCTGTTGCTACAAAACTGGACCTTAAGCGTGATTTTCAGCGCCGGACTGGTGGCGTTCAACAATGATTTCGACACGCAACTGAAAATCTGGCTGGCGTGGTATGGGCTGACCAGTATCGGACTGGTGGTTTGCCGTTCATGTATTCGCATTGGGGCGGGCTGGCTGCGTAATCATGGCTATAACAAGCGCATGGTCGCGGTGGCGGGGGATTTAGCCGCCGGACAAATGCTGATGGAGAGCTTCCGTAATCAGCCGTGGTTAGGGTTTGAAGTGGTGGGCGTTTACCACGACCCGAAACCGGGCGGCGTTTCTAACGACTGGGCGGGTAACCTGCAACAGCTGGTCGAGGATGCGAAAGCGGGCAAGATTCATAACGTCTATATCGCGATGCAAATGTGCGACGGCGCGCGAGTGAAAAAACTGGTCCATCAACTGGCGGACACCACCTGTTCGGTGCTGCTGATCCCCGATGTCTTTACCTTCAACATTCTCCATTCACGTCTCGAAGAGATGAACGGCGTTCCGGTGGTGCCGCTTTACGACACGCCGCTTTCCGGGGTTAACCGCCTGCTAAAACGTGCGGAAGACATTGTGCTGGCGACGCTTATCCTGCTGCTGATCTCCCCGGTGCTGTGCTGTATTGCGCTGGCGGTGAAACTCAGTTCACCTGGGCCAGTTATTTTCCGCCAGACTCGCTATGGCATGGATGGCAAGCCGATCAAAGTGTGGAAGTTCCGTTCCATGAAAGTGATGGAGAACGACAAAGTGGTGACCCAGGCGACGCAGAACGATCCGCGCGTCACTAAAGTGGGGAACTTTCTGCGCCGCACCTCGCTGGACGAATTGCCGCAGTTTATCAATGTGCTGACCGGGGGGATGTCGATTGTCGGTCCACGTCCGCACGCAGTAGCGCATAACGAACAGTATCGCCAGCTCATTGAAGGCTACATGCTGCGCCACAAAGTGAAACCGGGCATTACCGGCTGGGCGCAGATTAATGGCTGGCGCGGCGAAACCGACACGCTGGAGAAAATGGAAAAACGCGTCGAGTTCGACCTTGAGTACATCCGCGAATGGAGCGTCTGGTTCGATATCAAAATCGTTTTCCTGACGGTGTTCAAGGGCTTCGTTAACAAAGCGGCATATTGATATGAGCTTACGTGAAAAGACCATCAGCGGCGCGAAGTGGTCGGCGATTGCCACGGTGATCATCATCGGCCTCGGGCTGGTGCAGATGACCGTGCTGGCGCGGATTATCGACAACCACCAGTTCGGCCTGCTGACTGTGTCGCTGGTGATTATCGCGCTGGCAGATACGCTTTCTGACTTCGGTATCGCTAACTCGATTATTCAGCGAAAAGAAATCAGTCACCTGGAACTTACCACGTTGTACTGGCTGAACGTCGGGCTGGGGCTTGTGGTGTGCGTGGCGGTGTTTTTGTTGAGTGATCTCATCGGCGACGTGCTGAATAACCCGGACCTGGCACCGTTGATTAAAACATTGTCGCTGGCGTTTGTGGTGATCCCCCACGGGCAACAGTTCCGCGCGTTGATGCAGAAGGAGCTGGAGTTCAACAAAATCGGCATGATCGAAACCAGCGCGGTGCTGGCGGGCTTCACTTTTACGGTGGTTAGCGCCCATTTCTGGCCGCTGGCGATGACCGCGATCCTCGGTTATCTGGTCAATAGTGCGGTGAGAACGCTGCTGTTTGGCTACTATGGCCGCAAAATTTATCGCCCCGGTCTGCATTTCTCGCTGGCGTCTGTTGCGCCGAACTTACGCTTTGGTGCCTGGCTGACGGCGGACAGCATCATCAACTATCTCAACACCAACCTTTCAACGCTCGTGCTGGCGCGTATTCTCGGCGCGAGCGTGGCAGGGGGGTACAACCTGGCGTACAACGTGGCCGTTGTGCCGCCGATGAAACTGAACCCCATCATCACCCGCGTGTTGTTTCCGGCGTTTGCCAAAATTCAGGACGACACCGAAAAACTGCGCGTCAACTTCTACAAGCTGCTGTCGGTGGTGGGGATTATCAACTTTCCGGCGCTGCTCGGGCTGATGGTGGTGTCGAATAATTTTGTACCGCTGGTCTTTGGTGAGAAGTGGAACAGCATTATTCCGGTGCTGCAATTGCTGTGTGTGGTGGGTCTGCTGCGTTCGGTGGGTAACCCGATTGGTTCGCTGCTGATGGCGAAAGCGCGGGTCGATATCAGCTTTAAATTCAACGTATTCAAAACATTTCTGTTTATTCCGGCGATTGTTATTGGTGGGCAGATGGCGGGCGCAATCGGCGTCACGCTCGGTTTCCTGCTGGTGCAGATTATCAACACCATTCTGAGTTACTTCGTGATGATTAAACCGGTTCTTGGTTCCAGTTATCGCCAGTACATCCTGAGTTTGTGGCTGCCGTTTTATCTCTCGCTGCCGACGCTGGTGGTCAGTTATGTACTGGGCATTGTGCTGAAAGGGCAACTGGCGCTGGGGATGCTGCTGGCGGTGCAAATAGCAGCGGGCGTGCTGGCGTTTGTGGTGATGATTGTGCTGTCGCGCCATCCGCTGGTGGTGGAAGTGAAGCGCCAGTTTTGTCGCAGCGAAAAAATGAAAATGCTTTTACGGGCGGGGTGAGTTGTTGTTTTCGGTTCCGACAACGGTTGCCGGGTGCGGCGTAAAACGCCTTATCCGTCCTACGGTTCTGTGCTCGGTACCTGTAGGCCTGATAAGACGCGTCAGCGTCGCATCAGGCACTGAATGCCGGATGCGGCGTGAACGCCTTATCCGGCCTACTGTTCTGTGCTCGGGTCTTGTAGGCCTGATAAGACGCGCCAGCGTCGCATCAGGCAAAAAACGGCAACGAACACAACAAACACAGCCTCACCTGGCATCAAATTTATGAGGAAAAAATGAAATTACTTATTCTGGGCAACCACACTTGCGGCAATCGTGGCGACAGCGCCATCTTGCGCGGCTTACTTGATGCCATCAACATTCTCAATCCACAAGCCGAAGTGGACGTGATGAGCCGCTATCCGGTCAGTTCTTCCTGGCTGCTCAACCGCCCGGTAATGGGCGATCCGCTGTTCCTGCAAATGAAACAACACAACAGCGCGGCGGGCGTTGTCGGGCGCGTTAAAAAAGTCCTCCGTCGCCGCTACCAGCATCAGGTATTGCTCTCACGCGTCACCGACACTGGCAAGCTGCGCAATATCGCCATCGCCCAGGGATTCACCGACTTCGTGCGCCTGCTGTCAGGTTACGACGCCATTATTCAGGTCGGCGGATCGTTTTTTGTCGATCTCTACGGCGTGCCGCAGTTTGAACATGCGCTTTGCACATTTATGGCGAAAAAGCCGCTGTTTATGATTGGTCACAGCGTCGGCCCCTTCCAGGATGAGCAATTTAACCAACTGGCGAACTATGTCTTTGGTCACTGCGACGCGCTGATCCTGCGCGAATCGGTCAGCCTTGATTTGATGAAACGCAGCAATATCACCACTGCAAAAGTTGAACATGGCGTCGATACCGCGTGGCTGGTCGATCACCACACAGAAGACTTCACCACCAGCTATGCCGTTCAACACTGGCTGGACGTTGCCGCACAACAGAAAACGGTGGCAATTACCCTGCGCGAACTGGCACCGTTCGACAAACGTCTCGGCACCACTCAACATGCGTATGAAAAAGCCTTTGCCGGGGTGGTCAATCGCATTCTCGACGAAGGGTATCAGGTGATTGCGCTCTCCACCTGTACGGGTATCGACAGCTATAACAAAGACGACCGCATGGTGGCGCTCAATCTGCGCCAGCACATCAGCGATCCTGCCCGTTACCACGTAGTGATGGATGAACTCAACGATCTGGAAATGGGCAAAATTCTCGGTGCCTGTGAACTCACCGTCGGTACGCGCCTGCACTCCGCCATTATCTCGATGAATTTTGCTACTCCGGCAATTGCCATCAACTACGAACATAAATCCGCCGGGATTATGCAGCAGCTGGGACTACCGGAGATGGCGATTGATATCCGTCATTTACTGGACGGCAGCCTGCAAGCGATGGTTGCGGATACCTTAGGCCAGCTTCCGGCGCTGAACGCACGACTTAGCGAAGCCGTCAGTCGTGAGCGTCAGACGGGAATGCAGATGGTGCAGTCCGTACTGGAACGCATCGGGGAGGTGAAATGAAGGTCGGCTTCTTCTTATTGAAATTTCCGCTGTCGTCGGAAACCTTCGTCCTCAACCAAATTACCGCGTTTATTGATATGGGCTTTGAGGTGGAGATTGTCGCGCTGCAAAAAGGCGACACACAAAACACCCACGCGGCATGGACGAAATACAACCTTGCCGCCAGAACCCGCTGGTTACAGGACGAACCTACGGGCAAAGTGGCGAAACTGCGCCACCGAGCCAGTCAGACCTTACGCGGCATTCATCGTAAAAATACCTGGCAGGCGCTCAACCTCAAACGCTATGGTGCCGAGTCGCGGAACCTGATTTTGTCTGCCATTTGCGGTCAGGTCGCAAAACCGCTTCATGCCGATGTGTTTATCGCTCATTTTGGCCCTGCGGGGGTAACCGCAGCAAAACTACGCGAACTGGGTGTCATTCGCGGCAAAATTGCCACCATCTTCCACGGTATTGATATCTCCAGTCGGGAAGTGCTCAACCACTACACTCCCGAATATCAACAACTGTTTCGCCGTGGCGACCTGATGTTACCGATAAGCGATCTGTGGGCCGGAAGGCTGCAAAAAATGGGCTGCCCGAGGGAAAAAATCGCCGTATCGCGCATGGGCGTGGACATGACGCGTTTTAGCCCGCGTCCGGTGAAAGCGCCCGCAACGCCGCTGGAAATCATTTCCGTCGCACGCTTAACCGAGAAAAAAGGCCTGCATGTGGCGATCGAAGCCTGCCGGCAGTTGAAAGAGCAGGGCGTGGCATTTCGCTATCGCATCCTCGGCATTGGCCCGTGGGAACGACGCCTGCGCACCCTCATCGAACAATATCAACTGGAAGATGTGATAGAGATGCCGGGCTTTAAACCGAGCCATGAAGTGAAGGCGATGCTCGACGACGCGGATGTCTTCCTGCTGCCTTCGGTAACGGGTGCGGACGGCGATATGGAAGGTATTCCGGTGGCGCTAATGGAAGCGATGGCGGTCGGCATTCCGGTGGTTTCTACTCTGCATAGCGGAATACCGGAACTGGTGGAGGCCGATAAATCCGGCTGGCTGGTGCCTGAGAACGATGCTCGCGCACTGGCACAACGTCTGGCGGCATTTAGCCAACTGGACACCGACGAACTGGCTCCGGTTATCAAACGTGCTCGCGAAAAAGTCGAACACGATTTTAACCAGCAGGTGATCAATCGAGAACTCGCCAGCTTGCTGCAAGCTTTATAGAGGAGAACCCATGCCATTTAAAAAACTCTCCCGACGCACCTTCCTGACGGTAAGCTCGGCGCTTGCCTACCTCCATACCCCTTTCGCTCGCGCACTTCCCGCCCGACTAAGCGTTAACATTAACGACTACAATCCACACGACTGGATCGCCTCATTTAAACAAGCCTTCAGCGAAGGGCAAACAGTCGTCGTGCCTGCCGGATTGGTTTGCGACAATATCAACACCGGCATCTTCATTCCTCCTGGCAAAACGTTACTCATCCTTGGAAGCCTGCGCGGCAATGGCAGAGGGCGATTTGTCTTACAGGACGGCAGCCAGGTGACAGGGGAGGAGGGTGGCAGTATGCATAACATCACCCTGGATGTGCGTGGTTCTGAGTGCACCATTAAAGGGCTGGCGATGAGCGGCTTTGGCCCGGTAACGCAGATTTATATCGGCGGCAAAAACAAACGGGTCATGCGCAACCTGACCATCGATAACCTGACCGTTAGCCACGCTAATTACGCCATCTTACGCCAGGGATTTCATAACCAGATTATCGGTGCCAACATCACCAATTGTAAGTTCAGCGACTTACAAGGCGATGCCATTGAATGGAACGTGGCAATTAACGACAGTGATATTTTGATATCTGACCATGTCATCGAGCGTATCAACTGTACTAATGGCAAAATCAACTGGGGCATCGGCATAGGCCTTGCGGGGAGTACTTATGATAATAACTACCCGGAAGACCAGGCAGTGAAAAACTTTGTCGTGGCGAATATCACGGGATCGGATTGTCGACAACTGATCCATGTTGAAAATGGTAAACATTTTGTTATTCGTAATATCAAAGCCCGCAATATCACGCCGGATTTCAGTAAGAAAGCAGGTATTGATAACGCCACAGTCGCTATTTACGGTTGTGACAATTTCGTGATTGATAATATTGAAATGATTAATAGCGCCGGGATGTTAATCGGCTATGGGGTAATTAAAGGCAAATATCTCTCGATACCGCAAAATTTCCGAGTGAATAATATTCAGCTGGATAACACCCATCTTGCTTACAAATTGCGCGGTATCCAAATCTCCGCCGGGAATGCTGTCTCCTTTGTGGCGCTGACTAACATTGAGATGAAGCGTGCGTCGCTGGAGTTACATAACAAACCGCAACACCTTTTTATGCGTAATATCAAGGTGATGCAGGAATCCTCTGTTGGACCAGCATTGAGCATGAACTTCGACATGCGCAAAGACGTTCGAGGTGTCTTTATGGCGAAAAAAGAAACACTGCTATCTCTTGCAAATGTTCATGCGGTGAATGAAAGAGGGCAAAGCTCCGTCGATATCGACAGGATAAATCACCATATTGTTAATGTGGAAAAGATTAACTTTAGATTGCCGGAACGGAGGGAGTAGATTTGCGACCATTCATAAACTTACTGGATATAATGTTCTAAAAGATTATAATCCTCACACTAACTGTTAAAGCTGGGGCTGGGCAGCATTGACTACTCAGGGAAGGTACTCATCTTTATCTTGTGTTTCTTACGTCACAACCAGACTAAAGTGATTTATGAACGATAACGTTTTGCTCATAGGAGCTTCCGGATTCGTAGGAACCCGACTACTTGAAACGGCAATTGCTGACTTTAATATCAAGAACCTGGACAAACAGCAGAGCCACTTTTATCCAGAAATCACACAAATTGGCGATGTTCGTGATCAACAGGCACTCGACCAGGCGTTAGCCGGTTTTGACACTGTTGTACTACTGGCAGCGGAACACCGCGATGACGTCAGCCCTACTTCTCTCTATTATGATGTCAACGTTCAGGGTACCCGCAATGTGCTGGCGGCCATGGAAAAAAATGGCGTTAAAAATATCATCTTTACCAGTTCCGTTGCTGTTTATGGTTTGAACAAACACAACCCTGACGAAAACCATCCACACGACCCTTTCAACCACTACGGCAAAAGTAAGTGGCAGGCAGAGGAAGTGCTGCGTGAATGGTATAACAAAGCACCAACAGAACGTTCATTAACCATCATCCGTCCTACCGTTATCTTCGGTGAACGCAACCGCGGTAACGTCTATAACTTGCTGAAACAGATCGCTGGCGGCAAGTTTATGATGGTGGGCGCAGGGACTAACTATAAGTCCATGGCTTATGTTGGAAACATTGTTGAGTTTATCAAGTACAAACTGAAGAATGTTGCCGCAGGTTATGAGGTTTATAATTACGTTGATAAGCCAGATCTGAACATGAACCAGTTGGTTGCTGAAGTTGAACAAAGTCTGAACAAAAAGATCCCTTCTATGCACTTGCCTTACCCACTAGGAATGTTGGGTGGATATTGCTTTGATATCCTGAGCAAAATTACGGGCAAAAAATACGCTGTCAGCTCTGTGCGCGTGAAAAAATTCTGCGCAACAACACAGTTTGACGCAACGAAAGTGCATTCTTCAGGTTTTGTGGCACCGTATACGCTGTCGCAAGGTCTGGATCGAACTCTGCAGTATGAATTCGTTCATGCCAAAAAAGACGACATAACGTTTGTTTCTGAGTAATGCAGACGAGTCAGAGAAAAAAGGACCAGGTTGGACTACGATTATTCGGAAAGAGGTACTGATTAAATTATCAGTATGTGGATTTCCGAGTAATCCGAGTAATCCAGATGCTGATGGTGTGTAGTGTTATCGTAAGGTTTAATCAAAGTTATGCGGAACTAAGCTTTGGTATATAGCCATAACGTTTGGCTAACCTATGGCAATAATTTACACACTATCAGCCACTTAGAGGTAGGAAAATAATGACGAATTTAAAAGCAGTTATACCGGTAGCGGGTCTTGGGATGCATATGTTGCCTGCCACTAAGGCGATTCCCAAAGAGATGCTACCGATCGTCGACAAGCCAATGATTCAGTACATTGTTGACGAGATTGTGGCTGCAGGGATCAAAGAAATCCTCCTGGTAACTCACGCGTCCAAGAACGCAGTCGAAAACCACTTCGACACCTCTTATGAATTAGAATCTCTCCTTGAACTGCGCGTGAAGCGCCAACTGCTGGCGGAAGTACAGTCCATCTGTCCGCCGGGCGTGACCATTATGAACGTGCGTCAGGGCGAACCTTTAGGTTTAGGCCACTCCATTTTGTGTGCACGCCCCGCCATTGGTGACAACCCATTTGTCGTGGTACTGCCAGACGTAGTGATCGACGACGCCAGCGCCGACCCGCTGCGCTACAACCTTGCTGCCATGATTGCGCGCTTCAATGAAACGGGCCGTAGCCAAGTGCTGGCAAAACGTATGCCGGGTGACCTCTCTGAATACTCCGTCATTCAAACCAAAGAGCCGCTGGATCGGGAAGGTAAAGTCAGCCGCATTGTTGAATTCATCGAAAAGCCGGATCAGCCGCAGACGCTGGACTCAGACATCATGGCCGTGGGTCGCTATGTGCTTTCTGCCGATATTTGGCCGGAACTTGAACGCACTCAGCCTGGTGCATGGGGGCGTATTCAACTGACTGATGCCATCGCTGAACTGGCGAAAAAACAGTCCGTTGATGCCATGCTGATGACCGGTGACAGCTACGACTGCGGTAAAAAAATGGGCTATATGCAGGCGTTCGTGAAGTATGGATTACGCAACCTGAAAGAAGGGGCGAAATTCCGTAAAGGGATTGAGAAGTTGCTAAGCGAGTGAGCTTAAAAAATCATGTTCTTTATGAGCATAGAACTGTATTGGTTGATAATCATTCGAAGAAGTTAGGTCAATACTTCGAAAATATTGCTGCCGTTTTGTTTTAGAGAAACTTTGTTAAAGTTTATAGAGTTATATATTAAGGTCAGACCTACATTTTATAAAATTTACTCTTGTTTCTTACATCAATAGGTAAGACAATTGGTCTTTAACTTTCGGGACTTTGCGCACTAGGCAAAGTTAGATATACCTATGGTAGTATGTAGCGCACTGGTTGCTGTTAAGCCAGGGGCGGTAGCGTGCTTAAATAATAGCAACTCTATTTTAGATAATTGAACGATTATGTAAAATACAGACCAACATAAATTAACATCGATATGAGCAACATAGCATTTATTGTGACAAAATCTGAGATTGGTGGTGCACAAACTTGGACTAACGATATGATGGAATTAGTCAGAAATGGTAATACTGTGCATTTGATTACCTCTGAAATTGGATGGCTGACTGAACAAAATAATTACGATAACTGTTTTTTATTACCACAGCTAAAGAAAAAATTTAGCTTTTGGGGTTACTTGTCTCTCCTTAAATATATTAAAAAAGAAAAAATAAATGTAATGGTGGCGAGTTCTGCTAATGCAGGTATTTTTTCAAGATTATGTAAACTATTTCATAGATTTAAATGCATTTATGTATCGCATGGTTGGTCCTGTATTTATAATGGAGGTGCTTTTAAACCAATATTTATTAAGGTAGAGAAATACTTGTCGTATTTAACAGATGTTGTTTGGTGTGTATCTTATAGTGATGAAATAAGTGCGAAAGAAAAAATAGGCATAAAAAGAAAAAAGATTAAAATGGTACATAACTCTGTATCAGGTATACCCAAAAAGTTACATGCAGGAGAAAAGAAAAAAGTAATTTTTGTAGGTCGCCTTACTCATCCTAAACGTCCTGAATTATTGGCTCGAGTAATTTCTAAAAATCCAGATATATACCTTGATATAGCGGGAGGAGGTGAGTATCTGGATAAGCTAAAAGAAGAGTTTGAAAGTTATAAGAATATTAATTTCCTTGGGGAAGTCAACTCTTTTAATCAGTATCTTAATTATGATATTTTTGCCCTAATTTCAGATAGTGAAGGACTTCCCATGTCTGCATTAGAGGCCCATACAGCGGGAATTCCACTCTTGATGAGTGATGTTGGGGGATGTAAAGAGTTGGTGAGTGGTAATGGCTTGCTGGTTTCTAATGATGAAAAAGATATTGAAAGAAAGCTCCGAAAAATTATTGACGAATATGATTGTTATTTTTTATGTTCACAAGCTGATAAAAATAAATTTGAGTTCAAAAACTATATTGAAAAATATAAAGAAATAATATTAACGTGATATTTTTAGTGAGTTTAAAATGAAAATATTTGTTACTGGTGGAGCGGGTTTTATTGGATCTGCTGTTGTACGTTATATTATAAATAATACACAAGACTGTGTTGTCAATATTGATAAATTAACGTATGCAGGTAACCTCGAATCACTGAGCGTTGTCGCAAATAATGAACGCTATTCTTTTGAGCATGCAGATATATGTGACTTAGAAGCTATGGTGCGAATCTTCAATGAATATCAACCTGATGCAGTTATGCATCTCGCTGCTGAGAGCCATGTAGATCGATCCATCTCTGGCCCCGCAGCCTTCATAGAAACTAATATTCTGGGGACTTACGTCCTTCTGGAAGCTGCACGCCAGTATTGGTGCACACTCAATGATGTGAAAAAAGAGAAATTCCGTTTTCATCATATTTCAACTGACGAAGTCTATGGCGATCTACCCCATCCGGACGAAGTTGAGCAGGGGACACCTCTTCCTCTTTTCACAGAGAAAACAGCTTATGCGCCAAGCAGTCCTTATTCTGCTTCTAAAGCCTCCAGCGATCATCTGGTTCGCGCATGGCTGCGTACCTATGGTTTACCAACCATTATCACCAACTGCTCAAATAATTACGGTCCATATCAATTTCCGGAAAAACTGATTCCCTTGGTTATCCTAAATGCGCTCGCAGGTAAATCATTACCGATTTATGGCAAAGGCGATCAGATTCGCGACTGGCTTTATGTCGAGGACCATGCTTGCGCACTTTATTCCGTGCTGACAAAAGGTAAGCCTGGAGAAACCTATAATCTTGGCGGGTACAACGAGAAGAAAAATCTCGACGTAATTCATAATATTTGCGATCTGCTCGATGAGATCATACCCAAAGAGACATCATATCGTGAACAAATTACTTATGTGGCTGACAGACCCGGACATGATCGTCGTTATGCTATTGATGCAGATAAAATTATGCGTGAGTTAGGATGGAAACCTGTGGAAACATTCGAAAGCGGGATTCGTAAAACCGTTGAGTGGTATCTGGCAAATACTCTTTGGGTAGAAAACATCAAAAGCGGGACATATCAAAGGTGGATCGAGCAGAACTACAGGGAGCGCCAGTAATGAATATTCTGTTGTTTGGTAAAAATGGACAGGTAGGATGGGAACTACAACGTTCGCTCGCTCCTCTTGGAAATCTTATAGCGCTGGATGTTCATTCAACAGATTACTGTGGTGATTTTAGTAATCCCCAAGGTGTGGCTGAAACCATCCGTTGTGTTCGCCCGGATGTAATTGTCAATGCTGCCGCCCATACGGCCGTCGATAAAGCAGAAAGTGAGATTGATTATGCGCTATTACTCAATGCGATTAGCGTAGAAGCGCTCGCTAAAGCTGCCGATGAAATTGGTGCATGGGTTGTGCATTATTCGACAGATTACGTTTTCCCTGGAACAGGAGAAACGGCATGGCTTGAAACTGACGAGACAGCACCGCTGAACGTTTATGGTGAAACGAAACTTGCGGGCGAAAAAGCTCTTCAGGTAAATTGCAGTAAGCATCTAATTTTTCGTACTAGCTGGGTTTATGCAGTTAACGGGAATAATTTCGCGAAGACAATGTTGCGTCTTGCACAAGAACATCAAATGTTGTCCGTTATAAACGATCAGTTTGGCGCACCGACGGGAGCGGAATTGCTAGCAGATTGTACGGCACATGCTATTCGGATTGCATTGAATAAGCCAGAGGTTGCAGGTCTTTATCATCTGGTTGCGAGTGGAACGACAACTTGGTATGAATATGCATCCTTAGTTTTTGAAGAAGCACGTAAATTCGGTATCGAATTGGCCGTAACTCATGTTAATGGTGTGCCAACAAGCACTTATGCTACTCCAGCACGGCGTCCAATTAATTCCCGGTTAAATACTGATAAGTTTCAAAATAAATTTGGATTAGTATTGCCAAATTGGGAAATAGGTGTCAAACGTATGTTGACTGAGATTTTTACATTAACGACAATCTGATTTTAATTTTTATGTCAGCCTTCGAGTATTTTGCGTTTAAGAGAAATTAACATGAAAACACGTAAAGGGATTATTCTAGCCGGTGGTTCCGGTACACGTCTGTATCCAGTGACTATGGCTGTTAGTAAACAATTGTTGCCTATTTATGATAAGCCGATGATTTATTATCCACTCTCGACGCTAATGCTGGCGGGGATTCGGGATATACTTATTATTAGCACCCCACAGGATACACCCCGGTTTGAACAATTGCTCGGAGACGGAACTCAATGGGGATTGAATCTTCAATATCAAGTACAGCCAAGGCCGGATGGTTTGGCGCAAGCATTTATTATTGGTGAAGAGTTCATTGGTAAAGATGATTGTGCTCTAGTATTGGGCGATAATATTTTCTATGGACATGATTTACCAAAACTCACTGATATCGCAGTTAATAAAAAAAGTGGTGCAACTGTTTTTGCATATCACGTTAATGATCCGGAACGTTATGGCGTTATTGAGTTTGATAAAGATGGTACAGCGATATCTTTAGAAGAAAAACCGCTAGTGCCAAAAAGTAATTATGCTGTAACTGGGCTTTATTTCTATGACAACAGTGTGATTGAAATGGCTAAAAATCTCAAGCCTTCCGTGCGTGGAGAGCTGGAAATCACCGATATCAACCGTATTTATATGGAGCAGGGAAAACTTTGTGTCGCCATGATGGGGAGGGGCTATGCTTGGCTGGATACGGGAACACATCAAAGCCTGATAGAAGCGAGCAACTTTATTGCTACTATTGAAGAGCGTCAGGGATTGAAAGTTTCTTGTCCGGAAGAGATAGCGTTTCGCAAGGGTTTTATTGATGCTGAGCAGGTTAAAAAACTAGCAGCACCGTTATCAAAGAATGCCTATGGACAATATCTCCTTAAGATGATTAATGGTGATTAATAAAATGAATGTAATTAAAACAGAAATCCCTGATGTACTCATTTTTGAGCCAAAAGTTTTTTGCGATGCTCGTGGTTTTTTCTTTGAGAGTTTTAATCTGAAAATATTTGCAGAGGCCGTTGGTAGAAACGTTGAATTTGTTCAGGACAATCATTCAAAATCCAAAAAAGGGGTTTTACGAGGTCTTCACTATCAGGTAGCCCCGTTTGCTCAGGGAAAATTAGTGAGATGCATTGCTGGTGAAGTATATGATGTCGCTGTTGATCTACGTAAATCATCTCCGACCTTTGCTAAATGGGTTGGTGTAAATCTTTCGGCTAAGAATAAACGCCAATTGTGGATTCCTGAAGGATTCGCGCATGGTTTTATGGTGTTGAGTGATGAAGCTGAATTTGTATACAAAACTACGAATTATTATAGCCCCAAATCAGAACGTTCAATAAACTATGCCGACTCACAGATAAATATTAAGTGGCCGTCAAGTTTTAATTTGAAACTTTCACGGAAAGACGAAATTGCACCTCAGTTGGCTATTATTTTAGAAAATGAGCTTTTTGAATGAGCATTATAAAAAACAGTCTTTGGAATGTTGTCGGGTATATTGTCCCTGCTATTGTCACGATCCCTGCGTTGGGAATATTAGGTCGAATCTTAGGTGCAGAAACCTTCGGTGTATTTACTCTTGCGCTAGCAATAGTTGGGTACGCTAGTATTTTTGATGTAGGCTTATCAAGAGCTGTTATTCGAGAAATAGCGTTATTTCGAGATGATCAAGAAGAAAAAAGAAGAATAATATTCACAGCATCATTATTAGTTACAGTAATGGGAGTTACTGCTGCATTAGTATTTTATATTGCAAGTGATGTAATAGCTAATTTGTTGAAGATCAGCTCTGAGTTACATTTGAGTGTTGTTAATTCTCTACATATACTCTCACTCTCCATCCCCGTTTATTTGGTAACACAAATATGGCTTGCAATTCTAGAGGGAGAAGAGAAGTTTGGTCTATTAAATATTTATAAATCTATTACTGGTTCTCTAATTTCACTACTTCCGGTTATTTGTATCTTTATTTCTCCCTCCATTGAGTATGCTATTATTGGCTTGGTTGTATCTCGATTGGTTTGTATGTTGTTTGCTTTCTTTTTATGTAAAAGAATAATAGTGGAGTCATATTTCGAGTTTAGCAAACTAACATTGAAACGAATGCTAATGTTTGGGGGATGGATAACAGTAAGCAATATTATAAGTCCGTTAATGGCCTATTTTGACCGATTTATTGTTTCTAATCAATTAGGTGCAGCAGTCGTTGCCTTTTATACAGCTCCTTCTGAAATTATTGCAAGGTTAGGTATTGTTCCCGGTGCTTTTGCCCGCGCTATTTTTCCTCGTTTGAGTTGTTCAAATGATGTCCACGATAGAAAAAAGAACAAAAAAATAGTATCATTACTTCTTTTCCTGATAACAGTTCCAGTATTTATTGTAGGACTTTTGGCCAGTAATAAATTTATGGTTTTGTGGATGGGACCTGAATTTGCAGGTACTTCAGCTAATATATTGGTTATTCTTCTTCTCGGTTTTGTTTTCAATTCATTAGCACAGGTCCCTTTTGCTAGTATACAGTCACGTGGTTATGCTAAAATCACTGCATATATACATATGGTGGAGCTAATCCCCTATTTGATGGCTCTGTTTTATTTTATTAATAACTATGGAATTATTGGTGCCGCGTATGCATGGAGTATAAGAGTGACTATTGATTATATATTATTGGCATTTTTTGACAGATGCTTTGATAAGTAGCATAAGAAAATTTTAATAATCGCTATCAAAGAACGGAGGAAATGACCATTTATGTTATATGTTCTCACTTTTGCGCTCATTACATCATTCGGGCTTTTTATTGCACTTTATCTGGTCAAATGTAACTTTACATCACCTCTGTCTTTACATTGTTTCGCATGGTTTTTCGTTAGTAGCACTGGATTGTTTTTTTATGATGAGTTTATTGATTTTCCCGAGATAAGCTTCTATGCAGTAATGATTTGGTACCTGATTGTATATTTTATTTTAATAACAGGTGAGTTAATATCCTTAAATATAAAAAGTGTGAACTATTTTAAAAATAAGGAATATATATGTGGAAGATATTGGATCATAGTAATACCATTGTCTGCTTATACAATTTACGAAATTTATAGAGTGGGAAATACTGGGCCTGCATCATTTTTCCTTAATTTACGTCTCGCAAACATTATTGATGATTACGAAGGTGAAAAGTTCACATTGATGACGGCTATATATCCAGTCTTGATGGCGATGTTTTCCATCGTATGCATATCTTGTTCATCAAAGAAGAATAAGTACGCATTATGGCTATGGTCTATTCTATTTTGTATTGGCACTATGGGTAAATTTGCTGTAATAACCCCAATTTTAATTTTCTATATAATCCGTGAGTTGACGGGAGGCTTAAATAAAAAGAGGATGGTTTTTATTGTTCCAGGTGTAATCTCTGCTATTCTTTTTATGCATTTCATACGAATGTCTAGTGGAGATAGTACTACAATAAGTTCTGTTCTAGGGGTATATATTTACTCGCCACTACTTGCATTGAGTAAGTTACCTGAACTAAATATAAATGGTGAATCTGGTGAATATACATTCAGATTTTTGATTGCAATTCTATATAAAGTAGGCCTGTCCTCAAATGAGCCGGTTAAAACTATTTTAGATTACGTCAACGTGCCCGTTCCAACAAATGTTTATACGGTGATGCAACCATTCTACCAAGATTATTCTTTATTTGGAGTAGCATTTGGAGCAATATTTTATGGGATTATATATTCTTCAATATATCTTCTGGCAAAAAAAGGAAATCCAGTTGCCCTGCTTATTTATGCCGTTCTTGCAATTAGCCTATTTACTTCTTTTCTTACAGAAACTTTAATAACTAACCTTGCAGGTAATGTAAAGGTAGTAATTTGCATATACCTTCTATGGAGATTTACAGTAAGATGCAAGATAAAACCGTAACGATATTAATGGCAACTTATAATGGAAGTGCTTTTATAGAGAACCAGATTCTTTCATTACAGCAACAAAAATATAAAGATTGGATACTCTATATTCATGATGATGGTTCCTCTGATGATACCTTAGATATTATAAAGAGAATTCAGCTTACAGAACCTCGTATTAATCTTATTGAGGATGGGCTTACGAGACTTGGTGCAGGGAAAAATTTTCTTTCATTAGTAAAATATTCAGCTACAAATTATACTATATTTTGCGATCAAGATGATATTTGGCTCGAAAACAAATTAAGCGAGATGATTGTTTTCGCAGATAGTAAAGGGCTGGCTAGTAGTAAGTTACCATCTATGATTTATGCAGATGGGTATGCATTTGACGATAGCACAGGTGAGATTGATTTTTGTGGTATATCACATAATCATGCTACGAGATTGAAAGATTTCTTATTTTTCAATGCTGGCTATCAAGGGTGTTCAATATTATTTAATAAAGCAATGGTTGACATTGCAGCAAATTACCATGGTTATGTCCATTTACATGATGATGTCGTAAGTCTGATCGCCCATTCTTTGGGGAATGTGTATTTTTTACCAAAAAAATTGATGTTATATCGCCAACACTTAGGGGCAGTAACTGGCCAAAAGAAGTTTAATAACAGATTCATTTCAATGCTGACATCCAAAGTTAATTATCTTTTGTCAAGAGAGCATTTTTTAGTTAAGAGATCTTTTTACGATAATTACCATCATCTTTTAACGGCTGAGATTAAAAATGACTTTGAAGTCTTTTTTAAATTTTGCCAAACAAAAAACAAACTTTCACAGTTAGTGCTTTTATTGAAGCATGATTTTCGCTTAAATAACAGCAGATTAAAGCTATTGTTAAAATGCATAGTAAGAAGGACATTTAGTCAATGATCTCCGTCTTAACACCTACTTATAATCGTGCGTATACCTTGAAGCGATTATACGAGTCGTTAATTTGTCAAACGACTAAATCCTTTGAATGGGTTGTGGTTAATGATGGTAGTAACGATGAGACTGAGTCAATAATAAAAGAGTTTCAGCAACAAAATATTATTAAAATTATTTATTACAAACAGGAAAATAAAGGTAAAACTCAGGCTCTTAATGCAGGTATACAATTATGTGCAGGAAGTGATATTTTAATCGTTGATAGCGATGATCTATTGACATCGGATGCTATAGCTTGCATTGAAGCTAGTTTGACTCAGGAGAAGATATATAATAAAAAAATATCGGGGGTGGCATTTCGTAAAGCATATCTGGATGAAACCATAATTGGTACTGTTTTTGATGATAGTGTTGATAGTTTTTGTTATCTTTCTGCAACTGACGCTGGGCATCTTTTCAAAGGCGATCTTGCATATTGCTTTAAGAAAGAAATGCTGCAAATGTTTCCTTTTCCATACTTTTATAACGAAAAGTTTGTTCCTGAATTATACATTTGGAACAAGATTACAGATCACGCATTAGTAAAATTTCATAAAAAAAAAGCAGTATACCTATGTGAGTATCTCGAAGATGGGTTATCTAAAAACTTCAAAACACAATTATTAAAAAATCCTAAAGGGTTTAGTATCTATTATATTGATCAGTTTAAGCGTGAAACCAACTACATTCGAAAATTAAAAATGTTGATTCGTTATTTTCAGTGTAAATTATATGAGCTAAAAAAATGAATATAGTGTTTGTGATTACTGGATTGGGACTTGGGGGGGCTGAAAAGCAAGTATGCTTATTGGCTGATCGACTGGCTGAGGCAGAGCATCAAATATCGATAGTGTCCCTTACAGGAGAATGTGTTGTTAAGCCAGATAATAAGCATATTGAAATTTACCACCTTAATATGGATAAAAGCCTAATAAGTTTCTTTTTAGGTGTTATAAAATTACGTAATATTATTTCTACTATTAAGCCTGATATTGTGCATAGCCATATGTTCCATGCAAATATCATGTCTAGATTAAGTAAGTTACTATTGCCTTATTCCCATAAGCTCATATGTACAGCACATAGCAGATATGAGGGAGGGAGGCTTCGTATGCTTTGTTATCGTTTAACAGATTATTTCAGTGATATAAATACAAACGTTAGTAAAGAGGCGCTCGATGAATATGTTAATAATAAATATTTCTCAGCGACTAAATCTATTGTTGTTTATAATGGCGTTGATACAGAAAAATTTAATTTCAGTATTGATAATCGTATTTATATAAGAGAGCAATTGTCTATTAATAACCATGATAGGTTGATTCTCAGTGTTGGCAGATTAAACCCTGCTAAAGATTATCCTAATCTGCTAGCAGCATTCATGCTTTTACCTGAGCACTATAAGCTTGTTATCATTGGTGAGGGAGACGTTCGTTCACAGATTGAACAGATAATTAAAGATCACAAGTTAGGGACGCGTGTTCAGTTACTTGGTAGTGTAAATAATGTCAATGATTATTATTCTGCTTGTGATTTATTTGTCTTATCTTCGGCTTGGGAAGGTTTTAGCTTAGTTGTTATCGAGGCCATGGCATGTCAACGCATCGCTGTATGTACTGATGCAGGTGGAGTAAAAGAAGCTTTTACTGATCGTCATTACATTGTACCAACTTCAAATGCCGCAGCTTTAGCTCGCAAAATTATTGAAGTTGATATGTTAACTATTGATCGTAAAAATGAAATACAAAATGATAATAGGAATAATGTTGTTAACAAGTTTTCAATTAATGCGATTGTTAATCATTGGTTAACAATCTATAAAAATATAACTATGCAGTAGATAAATCTATTACATAATGATGAATTAAAAACAATATTAATTTTTAGCTGTTTTTTATAATACCTAGTTCAATATGGATTAAATTATTTTGTTTTTTAATTTGTAATCTGGAATAGGTTATTATATTTACTAGATTGAATGTAGTTCAATGGATAGATTATCACGTTAACATTTAATTGAAGTATAAGTTGTGTGGCGTTGTGTTGCTTTAAATTCTTAATAAATAATTAAGGTTGGTGATTAATGACTATTTTAGTAACGGGCGGTGCTGGCTATATAGGTTCGCATACAGTGGTGAGACTGCTTGAAAAGGGTAAAGAAATTGTTATTCTTGATGATTTTACTAATTCATTTCCTGAAACATTGAATAGAATAAAAATAATTACCGGTGTTAAACCTTTTTTTTACGAAGGTTCTGTCCTTGATAGGAATTTATTGAAAAAAATCTTTGTCGAAAATAACATCACCGATGTTATTCATTTTGCAGGGCTCAAATCAGTTGGTGAATCCGTATCGTCCCCTCTTAAGTATTATGAAGTCAATATAGCAGGAAGTTTGCATCTAGTTGAAGAGATGATTACGCACAATATAAGCAATTTTATTTTTAGCTCTTCTGCAACAGTATATGGTGAACCAGAAACTATTCCATTGACGGAGTCCTCTCGCATTGGTGGCACTACAAACCCTTATGGTACATCTAAGCTTATGGTTGAGAAAATACTTGAGGATGTTACTCGTTCTAATCCTGAGTTTAGAACCACAATTTTACGATATTTTAATCCCGTTGGTGCTCATCCTTCTGGTGATATGGGCGAAGATCCGAATGGTATTCCAAATAATCTCATGCCTTATATCTGTCAGGTTGCTATTGGTAAGTATAAGCAAGTTTCAGTATACGGAAGCGATTATCCAACAAAGGATGGTACTGGAGTCCGTGACTTTATACATGTAATGGATCTTGCTGAAGGTCATGTTGCTGCTTTAGAGCACAGAAATAAGGGACCAAATCATAAAGTTTACAACTTGGGCACAGGCACTGGTTATTCTGTTTTGGAACTCCTGACAGCTTTTGAAAGAGTAACTTCTCGTAAAGTACCTTACGTTTTAAGTGAAAGACGCCCTGGAGATATCGCCGAATGTTGGTCTAATCCTTCGAAGGCGTATGCGGAACTTGGATGGAAAGCGAAGCGCGGACTGGAAGACATGGTTCGAGATGCCTGGAATTGGCAACAAAAGAATCCAAACGGTTATAAAAAAGAATGAATGATCAAAGAAATTTTTGTCAACTGCAAAAATTACCGAATTTATGTATCCTGAGTTAACATAGCACTAACATTGAATTGCGTTATGTTTCCCAGTATCACCTCTGACAGGAGTAAACAATGTCAAAGCAACAGATCGGCGTCGTCGGTATGGCAGTGATGGGGCGCAACCTTGCGCTCAACATCGAAAGCCGTGGTTATACCGTCTCTATTTTCAACCGTTCCCGTGATAAAACGGAAGAAGTGATTGCCGAAAATCCAGGCAAAAAACTGGTTCCTTACTATACGGTGAAAGAGTTTGTTGAATCTCTGGAAACGCCTCGTCGCATCCTGTTAATGGTGAAAGCAGGTGCAGGCACGGATGCTGCTATTGATTCCCTCAAGCCATACCTCGATAAAGGTGACATCATCATTGATGGTGGTAATACCTTCTTCCAGGACACCATTCGTCGTAATCGTGAGCTTTCTGCAGAAGGCTTTAACTTCATTGGTACCGGTGTTTCCGGCGGTGAAGAAGGTGCGCTGAAAGGTCCTTCCATTATGCCTGGTGGGCAGAAAGAAGCCTATGAACTGGTTGCACCGATCCTGACCAAAATCGCCGCAGTGGCTGAAGACGGCGAACCGTGCGTTACCTATATTGGTGCCGATGGTGCAGGTCATTATGTGAAGATGGTTCACAACGGTATTGAATACGGTGATATGCAGTTGATTGCCGAAGCCTATTCTCTTCTTAAAGGTGGCCTGAATCTTTCCAACGAAGAACTGGCGCAGACGTTTACCGAGTGGAATAACGGTGAACTGAGCAGCTACCTGATCGATATCACCAAAGATATCTTCACCAAAAAAGATGAAGACGGTAACTACCTGGTTGATGTGATTCTGGATGAAGCAGCAAACAAAGGTACGGGTAAATGGACCAGCCAGAGTGCGCTGGATCTCGGCGAACCGCTGTCGCTGATTACCGAGTCTGTGTTTGCACGTTATATCTCTTCTCTGAAAGATCAGCGCGTTGCCGCATCTAAAATTCTCTCTGGCCCGCAAGCGCAGCCAGCTGGCGACAAGGCTGAGTTCATCGAAAAAGTTCGTCGTGCTCTGTATCTGGGCAAAATCGTTTCTTACGCCCAAGGCTTCTCTCAGCTGCGTGCTGCGTCTGAAGAGTACAACTGGGATCTGAACTACGGCGAAATCGCGAAGATTTTCCGTGCTGGCTGCATCATCCGTGCGCAGTTCCTGCAGAAAATCACTGATGCATATGCCGAAAATCCGCAGATCGCTAACCTGCTGCTGGCTCCGTACTTCAAGCAAATTGCCGATGACTACCAGCAGGCGCTGCGCGATGTCGTCGCTTACGCAGTACAGAACGGTATCCCGGTTCCGACCTTCGCTGCTGCGGTTGCCTATTACGATAGCTACCGTGCCGCTGTTCTGCCTGCGAACCTGATCCAGGCTCAGCGTGACTATTTTGGTGCGCATACTTATAAGCGCATTGATAAAGAAGGTGTGTTCCATACTGAATGGCTGGATTAATCTGATTTAACCAACAATAAATTGAGGCCCGGCGTATATTACGCCGGGCTTTTTTTTTGCCAATTATCTTATAGACTAAATTTCACTGCTTAATATTAACTTAATAAATATCAGCTATTCTTATAAAGAAATTCTGAATTGTTTCTCGTTGCGTTGACCATCTTACAACGTAGCGTTAAAACTTTTAACTCTTATCAGGATGCTAAAAACATCATGATTCACAGTTAAGTTAATTCTGAGAGCATGAAATGAAAATTACCATTTCCGGTACTGGCTATGTAGGCTTGTCAAACGGGCTTCTAATCGCACAAAATCATGAGGTTGTGGCATTAGATATTTTACCGTCACGCGTTGCTATGCTAAATGATCGGATATCTCCTATTGTTGATAAGGAAATTCAGCAGTTTTTGCAATCAGATAAAATACACTTTAATGCCACATTAGATAAAAATAAAGCCTACCGGTATGCTGATTATGTCATCATCGCCACTCCAACCGACTATGATCCTAAAACTAATTATTTCAATACATCCAGTGTAGAATCAGTAATTAAAGACGTAGTTGAGATAAATCCTTATGCGGTTATGGTCATCAAATCAACGGTTCCTGTTGGTTTTACCGCAGCGATGCATAAGAAATATCGCACTGAAAATATTATATTCTCCCCCGAATTTCTCCGTGAAGGTAAAGCCCTTTACGATAATCTCCATCCTTCACGTATTGTCATCGGTGAGCGTTCAGAACGCGCAGAACGTTTTGCTGCGTTGTTACAGGAAGGCGCGATTAAGCAAAATATCCCAACCCTGTTTACCGACTCCACTGAAGCAGAAGCGATTAAACTTTTCGCTAATACCTATCTGGCGATGCGCGTAGCATACTTTAATGAACTGGATAGCTATGCAGAAAGTTTAGGTCTGAATACTCGCCAGATTATCGAAGGCGTTTGTCTCGATCCGCGTATCGGCAACCATTACAACAATCCGTCGTTTGGTTATGGTGGTTATTGTCTGCCGAAAGATACCAAGCAGTTACTGGCGAACTACCAGTCTGTGCCGAATAACCTGATCTCGGCAATTGTCGATGCAAACCGCACGCGTAAAGACTTTATTGCCGATGCCATTTTGTCACGCAAGCCGCAAGTGGTGGGTATTTATCGTCTGATTATGAAGAGCGGGTCAGATAACTTCCGGGCGTCTTCCATTCAGGGGATTATGAAGCGTATCAAGGCGAAAGGCGTTGAAGTAATCATTTACGAACCGGTAATGAAAGAAGACTCATTCTTCAACTCTCGCCTGGAACGTGATCTCGCCACCTTCAAACAACAAGCCGACGTCATTATCTCCAACCGTATGGCAGAAGAGCTTAAGGATGTGGCAGACAAAGTCTACACCCGCGATCTCTTTGGCAGCGACTAACATCCTGTTATCAGGGCGATTTTCGCCCTGATTCTCTTATGTTCCCTTTGTAATAATTCATTATTTTTATCATTTATCCTATAGCATTCATGGCGATTATCGCTAAACTATGGCGACTTAAAATTATTTCGTCCGTTAGGGTAATGATGAGAGTAGAAAATAATAATGTTTCTGGGCAAAACCATGACCCGGAACAGATTGATTTGATTGATTTACTGGTGCAGTTGTGGCGCGGCAAGATGACAATTATCATCTCTGTCATTGTTGCTATTGCCCTGGCTATTGGGTATTTGGCGGTAGCGAAGGAGAAATGGACGTCAACAGCAATTATCACTCAGCCTGACGTGGGGCAAATTGCTGGCTATAACAATGCCATGAATGTTATCTATGGTCAGGCTGCACCTAAAGTGCCGGATTTACAGGAGGCGTTAATTGGTCGCTTCAGTTCTGCCTTCTCTGCATTAGCAGAAACGCTGGATAATCAGAAAGAACCAGAAAAACTTACCATCGAACCTTCTGTAAAGAACCAGCAATTACCATTGACTGTTTCTTATGTTGGGCAAACTGCAGAGGACGCACAAATGAAATTGGCCCAATACATTCAGCAAGTTGATGATAAAGTAAATCAAGAGCTAGAAAAGGATCTCAAGGACAACCTTGCTTTGGGACGGAAAAACTTGCAGGACTCTTTAAGAACTCAGGAAGTGGTTGCGCAGGAGCAGAAAGATCTGCGTATCCGTCAGATTCAGGAAGCGTTGCAGTATGCGAATCAGGCGCAGGTGACAAAACCGCAGATTCAACAGACTGGCGAAGATATCACACAAGATACGTTGTTCCTTTTGGGGAGCGAAGCGCTGGAGTCGATGATTAAGCATGAGGCAACTCGTCCGTTGGTGTTTTCGCCAAACTACTATCAGACTCGTCAAAACCTGCTGGATATCGAAAACTTAAAGGTTGACGATCTTGATATTCATGCTTACCGTTATGTGATGAAACCGACGTTACCTATTCGTCGCGATAGCCCGAAAAAGGCAATTACCTTGATTCTGGCGGTGCTGCTGGGCGGCATGGTTGGCGCGGGGATTGTGTTGGGGCGTAATGCTCTGCGTAATTACAACTCGAAGTAATCTTTTCGGTTTTAAAGAAAATGGGCAGGGTGGTGACACCTTGCCCGTTTTTTTTGCCGGATGCGACGACAATATCGCATCCGCTTACCCCGCAACTCACTGATGCCGTTTACGCAGGTTCTCAATCACCGTCGTTAAGTCCAGATCCTGATCCTGCAACAGCACCAGCAGGTGATACATCAAATCAGATGCCTCGTTGGTCAGCTCAAAGCGGTCATGTACCGTCGCTGCCAGTGCGGTTTCCACGCCTTCTTCGCCCACTTTCTGCGCAATGCGTTTGGTGCCGCTGGCATACAGTTTGGCGGTATAGGAGGTTTCCGGATCGGCAGATTTACGTTCGGCGAGCAATTGTTCCAGTTGATACAGGAACAGCCACTGGTGAGCGGTATCGCCGAAGCAGCTGCTGGTGCCTTTGTGGCAGGTCGGGCCGATGGGATTCGCCAGCACCAGTAACGTGTCGTTGTCGCAGTCCGGCGCAATATTTACTACGTTGAGGAAATTGCCCGACGTTTCGCCTTTGGTCCACAGTCGCTGTTTAGTGCGCGAGAAGAAGGTGACTTTGCCGCTTTCGATGGTTTTATCTAAGGCTTCCGGGTTCATATAGCCCAGCATTAACATTTCACCGGATACCGCGTGCTGCACAATCACCGGCATAAGTCCGTCGGTTTTTTCCCAGTCCAGTTCGCGACGTTGTTGTTCTGTTAACATATCCTGATCTCCACGCCCTGTGTTGCCAGGTACGCTTTTAATTCACCAATATTGATTATTTGTTTGTGGAATACGGAAGCTGCCAGCGCGCCGTCAACGTCGGCATCGCGGAAGGCTTCGAGGAAGTGTTCCATGGTGCCCGCGCCACCGGAGGCAATCAGCGGGACGTGGCAAACTTCACGCACTTTTTTCAGCTGCTCGAGGTCGTAACCGTTACGCACACCGTCCTGATTCATCATGTTGAGGACGATTTCTCCGGCACCGCGTTTTTGCACTTCCTGTACCCAGTTGAGCGTTTCCCACTGAGTGACGCGGGTGCGGCTTTCATCGCCAGTATATTGATTCACATGATATTTACCGGTTTCGCCGTCGTACCAGGTATCAATACCGACCACAATACACTGCACGCCAAAACGATCCGCCAGGCGAGTAATTAACGTCGGGTCCGCCAGCGCAGGAGAGTTGATGGAAATTTTATCCGCGCCAAAGGAAAGAATTTTCGCGGCATCTTCCAGAGACTTAATCCCACCCGCCACGCAGAACGGAATGTCGATCACTTCCGCCACGCGAGATACCCAGCTTTTATCTACCACACGGCCATCGCTGGAAGCGGTGATATCGTAGAACACCAGTTCGTCTGCACCTTCTTCAGCGTAGCGTTTTGCCAGCGGCACGATATCGCCAATGATTTCATGGTTGCGAAACTGTACGCCTTTCACCACCTGACCATCACGAACGTCGAGACATGGAATTATGCGTTTTGCCAGCATGCTATGGCCTCCTTCACGGTGAATTTACCTTCCAGTAATGCACGACCAACTATTACGCCGCGCACGCCAGTGCCACGCAGGGCAGCAACATCGTTAATGTCGCCAATGCCGCCGGATGACTGAAATGCCACCTGCGGGTATCTGGCGCACACTTCTTCATATAAAGAGACGTTAGAGCCTGCCAGCGTGCCGTCGCGCGAGATATCGGTACACAGCACATGTTTCAGGCCGACGGGCAAATAGGTTTCCACCAGTTGTTCCAGTGAAACGCCCGAGTTCTCTTGCCAGCCGCTGACTGCCACCTGCTTGTTGCCTTGCTCGTCAATACGGACATCCAGCGCCAGCACTAAGGCATCGGCACCAAAACGTTCAAACCAGCCTTTCACCATTTCTGGTGATTTCACCGCGGTGGAGCCGACCACCACGCGCGCAACGCCCGCTTCCAGTAACGCCGCCACGTCTTCTTCGCTACGCACGCCGCCGCCAACCTGCACCGGAACGTTAACGCCCGCAACCAGGGTTTTAATCAGCGGGATTTGACGTTTAGCCGGATCTTTTGCCCCGGTCAGATCCACCAGATGCAACACTTCGGCACCTTGCGCAGCGTAATCCTGTAAGCGTGGCAGCGGGTCGTTACCGTAATCGCGTTGTTTGCCGTAATCGCCCTGATGGAGACGCACCACGGTGCCGTCGATTAAATCTAATGCCGGAATAATCATCACATCTCCAGGAAGTTTTTCAGCAACTTAGCGCCAGCGGCACCAGAACGCTCCGGGTGGAACTGCACGCCGTAGAAGTTATCTTTTTGTACCGCCGCGGTGAACGGTTCGCCGTAATTACACTGGGCGATGGTCCACGGATTGACTGGCATTGCGTAGCTGTGAACAAAGTAAAAGTACGCGCCGTCTTCAATCCCCTGAAACAGGCGGTTGCCTGCCTGCGGGTAAACGCGGTTCCAGCCCATATGCGGCAGGGGCAGACCAAAGTCGGTTATTTTCGGCACGTCTTCGTCGATGATGCCCAGCAAATCGACGCCGTTGCTCTCTTCGCTGCGCCGCCCCAGCAATTGCATCCCTAAGCAGATGCCCAGCACCGGTTGGGTACAGGCTTTGATGAGATCAAACAGTTCGCGCTCACGCACCTGGTCCATCGCCGCTTGCGCGGTGCCAACGCCGGGTAAAAACAGTTTATCGGCCAGCAACACGACGTCTGGGTCACGGCTGACTTTGGGTTCATAACCGTGACGCGCAATGGCAGACTTCACCGAGTTCAGGTTGGCGCAGCCGGTATCCAGGATCACCACGTTCATCACAGCACTCCTTTCGACGAGGGCAGGGTGTCGCCTTCCACGCGGATGGCCTGGCGCAGGGTGCGACCAAAGGCTTTGAACAGGCTCTCTACACGGTGGTGATCGTTTTTACCTTTGGTTTTCAGGTGCAGGGTCACGCCCATGGTGTATGAGAGCGAACGGAAGAAGTGCTCGATCATCTCGGTGCTGAGATCGCCCACGCGCTGGTAGGTAAATTCAGCTTTATATTCCAGGTACGGGCGACCAGAGATATCCAGCGCGCAGCGGGCAAGGCATTCGTCCATCGGCAGTACAAAACCAAAGCGGCAAATACCGCGTTTGTCTCCGAGGGCGATTTTTAGCGCTTCGCCCAGCGCCAGACCGGTATCTTCGACGGTGTGGTGATCGTCGATATAGAGGTCGCCTTTGACGTTGATTTCCATGCGGAAACCGCCGTGGGTAGCGATCTGATCCAGCATGTGATCAAAGAAGCCAACACCGGTGTTAATCTTGCTGCCACCTTCGCGATCCAGCCACACCTGAACGTCAATCTGCGTCTCTTTGGTGTTACGCACTACATGGGCGTAACGGTCTCGTTTAGTGAGTTGCTCGCCAATCATCGGCCAGTTCAGGGTTTCGCGGTCGTAGCGTAAACCATTAATGCCCATGTTTTCCGCCAGTTGAATGTCGGTCGCGCGATCGCCAATCACATAACTGTTGGCGCGATCCATCGCTTGCTCAGCGAGATAACGCTCCACCAGTTTTACTTTCGGCTTACGGCAGTCGCACTCATCGGCGGGCAGGTGCGGACAAATCAGCACTTCATCAAACTGCACGCCTTGCGAGGTGAAGATCTGCATCATCAGGTTGTGCGGGCCATCAAAATCCGCCTGCGGGAAACTTTGTGTTCCCAGACCATCCTGATTAGTGATCATCACCAGCTTGTAGCCCGCTTTTTGCAGCTTCAGCAGCTGCGGGATCACGCCCGGTTCAAAGGCGAGTTTGTCAAAACGGTCCACCTGAAAATCACTCGGCGGTTCGCTAATCAGGGTTCCATCGCGATCGATAAAAAGATACTTCTGACTCATCAAACTTGCTCCGCACGTAAGGCGTCAATGACGCTCTGGCTTTCTTCACGGGTTCCGACGGTAATTCGCAGGCAGCCGCTTAAAGAGGGTTGTTTATTCTGATCACGTAAGATAATGCCCTGATCCCACAAAGATTTAAACACTGCACTGGAGGCTTTAAAGCGCGCCAGAATGTAGTTGGTTTCAGAGTCAAAAACCTGCTCCACGCAGGAGATTTCTTTCAATGCGGCAATCAGGTATTCGCGTTCTGCAATAATTTGCGCTACCCGTTCGCGCATGGCGACGATCCCCTGCGGGCTTAACGCCTGGGCCGCAATGTCGGCAACCGGTGTCGAGAGCGGGTAGGGGGCGATCACTTTCATCAGCAGGTTGATGACTTCTTCGTTTGCCAGCGTAAATCCGCAACGAAGCCCCGCCAGAGCAAAAGCTTTCGATAGTGTGCGCAAAATAGCCAGGTGCGGATATTCCGCCAGCCAGCCAGCCAGCGATGCCTGCGGGCAAAACTCGATATAGGCTTCATCGGCAACCACAATGGCTTTACCGCGGGTTAACTCCAGCAGGGTGCGAAAATCCTGCGGATTGATCAGTTGCCCGGTTGGGTTGTTGGGGCTGCAAACATAGACCACTTTTACGCCGTCCAGCTTGTCGGAAATGCCCTTTAAGTCGAGTTGCCAGTTGTCCAGCGTCGGCACTGTGCGGCACTCGACGCCAATCGTTTCGGCGCTGACGCTGTACATGCCGTACGTTGGCGGGCAGTAGAGGATGGCGTCTTTACCCGGTTCGCAAAAAGCGCGAATCAGCAGTTCAATACCTTCGTCCGCGCCACGGCTGACCAGCACCTGCTCCGGTTTTACGCCTGCATATTGCGCGTAATTTTCAATCACCGCTTTCGGCTGGCATTCCGGGTAGCGGTTGAGCGTTTGCTGAGTGAGCTGAAACTCCACGGCTGTGGGGTATTCGTTGGCGTTCAGCCAGACATCGCCGTTACCGCCCAGACGACGCGCTGACTGATACGGTGTCAGGTTGCGGACGTTTTCACGCGCTAAATCGGTAATAGTCACGGTGCTCATGCTTGCTCCTTAAGGGCGTTAACACGCAAAGTAACGGCATTTTTATGGGCGGTCAGGCGCTCGGCGGCGGCCAGTGTTTCTATGGTCGAAGCCAGCGCAGAAAAGCCTTCTTTCGAGAGTTCCTGCACGGTCATGCGCTTCTGGAAATCTGCCAGCCCGAGGCTGGAACAGGTGGCGGTGTAACCGTAAGTCGGCAGCACGTGGTTGGTGCCGGAAGCGTAATCACCTGCCGATTCCGGTGACCAGTCACCAAGAAATACCGAACCGGCGCTGGTGATGCCATCGACCAGTTCGCGGGCGTTGCGTGTCTGAATGATCAGGTGCTCCGGGCCGTACTGGTTGGAGATCTCTACGCACTGCGCTAAATCTTTAGTCACGATCAGGCGGCTGGCGCTCAGTGCCTGACGGGCGGTTTCGGCACGCGGCAGTTCTGCCAACTGGCGTTCGACAGCTTCGGCAACGCGACGCGCCATATCAGCAGCGGGCGTCAGTAAAATCACCTGTGAGTCCGGGCCGTGTTCAGCCTGAGAAAGCAAATCAGAAGCCACGAAATCCGGCGTAGCGCCGCTGTCAGCAATCACCAGCACTTCCGACGGGCCTGCGGGCATATCGATCGCCGCACCGTCCAGACGCTGGCTCACCTGACGTTTCGCTTCGGTGACAAAGGCGTTGCCAGGCCCGAAGATTTTGTCCACTTTCGGCACAGATTCTGTACCAAACGCCAGCGCGGCAATGGCCTGTGCGCCGCCGACGTTAAACACGTCCTGCACACCGCACAGCTGCGCCGCGTAAAGGATCTCATCGGCAATCGGCGGCGGTGAGCACAGCACCACTTTTTTACAGCCCGCAATACGCGCCGGAGTTGCCAGCATTAATACCGTTGAGAAGAGCGGGGCGGAGCCGCCAGGAATATACAAACCAACTAAAGCTACCGGGCGCGTGACTTGCTGGCAACGCACGCCTGGCTGCGTTTCAACATCTACCGGCGGCAGTTTTTGCGCAGTGTGGAAGGTTTCAATGTTCTTTACTGCCACCGCCATCGCCTGTTTTAGCTCCTCGCTCAGGCGTTCGCTGGCGGCGGCGATCTCCTCAGCAGACACCTTCAGCGCGGTAACCGTGGTTTTATCAAACTTCGCGCTGTATTCTCGCAGGGCTTCATCGCCGCGTGCTTTCACGTTATCGAGAATATCGTTAACAGTGCGGGTAATGCTTTCAGAGGCGGAGATCGCCGGGCGCATTAACAGCTGGCGTTGTTCCTCCGCAGTACAGCTATTCCAGTCAATGATTGTGTTAAAGCTCATGGCGATCACTCCATCATCTTCTCAATCGGCAGGACCAGAATTGAACTGGCACCCAGCGCTTTCAGTTTTTCCATCGTTTCCCAGAACAGGGTTTCGCTACTGACCATGTGCATCGCTACGCGCTGTTGGTCACCTGCCAGCGGCAGAATAGTTGGGCGTTCGGCACCTGGCAGCAGGGCGATGACTTCATCCAGACGTTCGGTCGGTGCGTGCATCATGATGTATTTTGATTCGCGCGCCTGGATCACACCCTGAATACGGGTCAGCAGTTTGTCGATCAGTTGCTGTTTGGATTCTTCCATTTCGCCATCGCGTTGAATCAGGCAGGCTTTCGAGCGATAGATAACTTCGACTTCGCGCAGGCCGTTAGCTTCCAGCGTGGCACCGGTGGAAACCAGATCGCAAATCGCATCCGCCAGTCCGGCACGCGGGGCGACTTCAACAGAACCGTTCAGTAAGCAGGATTTAAAAGAGATGCCTTTCTGGTCGAGATAACGCTTGAGCAGGTGAGGATAAGAGGTGGCGATACGTTTACCGTTTAAGGAGAGCGGACCGTCCCAGGCTTCATCAACCGGTGTTGCCAGCGAAAGACGACAGCCGCCGAAATCCAGACGACGCAGGGTAAAGTAGCGTGGATCTTCACCCTGGGCGCGGCGGTTAAGCAGTTCTTCTTCCAGCACGTTTTCGCCGATAATTCCAAGGTCTACCACGCCGTCCATTACCAGACCGGGAATGTCGTCGTCACGCACGCGCAGAATATCAATCGGCATGTTTTCTGCCATCGCGATCAGGCGCTGGGTGTGAAGATTGATTTTAATGCCACAGCGCGCCAGCAATTCGCGTGAGTCATCACTTAAACGGCCGGATTTCTGCATAGCTATGCGTAAACGAGTGTTGTCTGTCATTTTCTTATTCCTCTTTAAACCTGTCTGAACCGTTATCAACCGCGCAATAAAAAAGCCCCCGGAAGGTGATCTTCCGGGGGCTTTCTCATGCGTTCATGCACCACTGGAAGATCTGAATGTCTTCCAGCACACATCGCCTGAAAGACTAGTCAGGATGATGGTGATGATGGTGGTGTTTAAATTGAACGCGTGTCATAAAAGTCTCTGTGAATGTTTATTCAACTGATGTCTTTTAACCTAAACCACTTTCACGTTAGAAAGCAAGGGCTTTTTTATATATTTTATGGTAATGGATTTGTTTAATGAATGAGCGGGGAAAGGAGGGCGCTAAGAGGACTGTCCTCTAAGCTGACGGCACCAAAAATAGCGAAGCCTGGATTTTCGTCTCACTGACAATACCTTGATCTACAAACTAATTAATAAATAGTTAATTAACGCCCATCATTGTACAATGAACTGTACAAAAGAGGAGATTGACATGCGTACAATTAGCTACAGCGAAGCGCGTCAGAATTTGTCGGCAACAATGATGAAAGCCGTTGAAGATCATGCCCCGATCCTTATTACTCGTCAGAATGGAGAGGCTTGTGTTCTGATGTCACTCGAAGAATACAACTCGCTGGAAGAGACGGCTTATCTACTGCGCTCCCCCGCTAACGCCCGGAGATTGATGGACTCAATCGATAGCCTGAAATCAGGCAAAGGAACAGAAAAGGACATTATTGAGTGAAACTAATCTGGTCTGAGGAATCATGGGATGATTATCTGTACTGGCAGGAAACAGATAAGCGAATTGTTAAAAAGATCAATGAACTTATCAAAGATACCCGCAGAACGCCATTTGAAGGTAAGGGGAAGCCAGAACCCCTGAAACATAATTTGTCAGGTTTCTGGTCCCGACGCATTACAGAGGAGCACCGTCTGGTATACGCGGTTACCGACGATTCACTGCTCATTGCAGCATGTCGTTATCATTATTGAACAGATTCATTCATAGAATGAATTGTCAGTTTTGATACGCTAGCGTAGCCTTATAGATCTAAGGTGTATCAGGAGATAACGGATGAAAAAGGTCGCAATTGTCGGGTTAGGGTGGTTAGGCATGCCGCTGGCGATGTCACTTTCAGCGCGAGGCTGGCAAGTCACCGGGAGTAAAACCACACAAGATGGTGTCGAAGCGTCCCGAATGAGTGGCATTGATAGCTATCTGCTTCGCATGGAGCCTGAGTTAGTTTGCGATTCTGACGATCTGGATGCCCTGATGGATGCCGATGCGCTGGTCATTACGCTTCCGGCACGTCGTAGCGGCCCCGGCGATGAGTTCTATTTACAAGCGGTACAAGAGTTAGTGGATAGCGCGCTGGCCCATCGTATTCCCCGCATTATTTTTACCAGCTCAACGTCTGTCTATGGCGACGCGCAAGGCACGGTGAAAGAAACCACCCCGCGTAATCCGGTGACCAACAGTGGACGAGTATTAGAAGAACTCGAAGACTGGCTGCACAATTTACCCGGTACTTCGGTCGATATTCTGCGTCTTGCGGGCCTGGTCGGACCGGGACGTCATCCCGGACGGTTCTTTGCCGGAAAAACCGCGCCTGATGGTGAACATGGTGTTAATTTAGTCCATTTAGAAGATGTTATTGGCGCTATCACTCTGTTGTTACAGGCACCTAAAGGCGGACACATCTATAATATATGTGCGCCAGCTCACCCTGCGCGTAATGTTTTCTATCCGCAGATGGCCCGTTTACTGGGGCTGGAACCTCCGCAGTTCAGAAATAGTCTGGACAGCGGCAAAGGTAAGATTATTGATGGCAGTCGGATTTGTAATGAACTGGGATTTGAATACCAGTATCCCGATCCGCTGGTAATGCCGCTGGAGTAAACGATCACGCCAGCAGGACGCCGCATGCACTGCAAGGGGGCGTGTATGAAACCACTGCTGGATGTGTTGATGATCCTCGATGCCTTAGAAAAAGAAGGCAGTTTTGCGGCGGCGTCGGCCAAACTCTACAAGACGCCGTCCGCTCTGAGTTACACCGTTCACAAGCTGGAAAGCGACCTTAATATTCAATTGCTTGATCGTAGCGGTCACCGCGCTAAATTCACCCGCACCGGAAAAATGTTATTAGAGAAAGGGCGGGAAGTTCTGCATACCGTGCGGGAACTGGAAAAGCAGGCGATCAAACTGCATGAAGGCTGGGAAAACGAGCTGGTGATTGGCGTGGACGACACGTTTCCTTTTTCTCTGCTTGCGCCACTGATTGAAGCTTTTTATCAACATCATAGCGTGACGCGCCTGAAGTTTATCAATGGCGTACTCGGTGGTTCCTGGGATGCCCTGACTCAGGGGCGAGCGGATATTATTGTTGGCGCGATGCATGAGCCACCATCTTCCAGTGAGTTTGGTTTCTCGCGGTTGGGCGATCTGGAACAAGTCTTTGCGGTCGCGCCTCATCATCCGTTAGCCATGGAAGAAGAGCCGTTAAATCGTCGTATTATTAAGCGATATCGGGCGATTGTGGTGGGGGATACCGCGCAGGCAGGCGCTTCTACGGCCTCACAACTTCTCGACGAACAAGAAGCCATTACCGTTTTCGATTTTAAAACCAAGCTGGAGCTGCAAATTAGCGGCCTCGGCTGCGGCTATTTACCCCGTTATCTGGCACAACGTTTTCTCGATAGTGGCGCGTTAATAGAGAAGAAAGTGGTCGCCCAAACTCTCTTTGAACCCGTCTGGATTGGCTGGAACGAACAGACCGCAGGGCTTGCCAGCGGCTGGTGGCGGGATGAAATTTTAGCAAATAGTGCGATCGCCGGTGTTTATGCAAAATCTGATGACGGAAAATCAGCCATTTAAAGAAAAATTATTATGACAAGCCTCTCATTCTCTTGTCATTTCCCCCCCATTTAGGCACAATGCGCCGCTGTCAAAAAATGACTAAAAACCGACGTTTCATCAGCGTCGGTTATTTTTTGCTTCAAACCAATCATTCATACCAAGAGGCCGGGCTTCGTACCGGATAGATATTTACTAAAAATCGACAGTTGTTGTCGCTGAGGAATCCAAAAAAATGGGGCAATTTTTTGCTTACGCGACGGTTATCACCGTAAAGGAGAATGACCATGTCGCATAACGTTACTCCAAACACCTCTCGCGTGGAATTGCGTAAAACGCTTACGTTAGTTCCGGTTGTAATGATGGGTCTTGCCTATATGCAGCCGATGACGCTGTTTGATACTTTTGGTATCGTTTCAGGCCTCACGGATGGTCATGTGCCGACAGCCTATGCGTTCGCATTGATTGCGATCCTGTTTACGGCTCTGAGCTACGGGAAGCTGGTTCGCCGCTATCCTTCTGCTGGCTCTGCATATACTTACGCCCAGAAATCCATTAGCCCGACTGTCGGCTTTATGGTGGGTTGGTCTTCTCTGCTCGACTATCTGTTCGCGCCGATGATCAACATTCTGCTGGCGAAAATCTATTTTGAAGCTCTGGTGCCTTCCATCCCATCGTGGATGTTTGTGGTGGCGCTGGTGGCCTTTATGACCGCCTTTAACCTGCGTAGTCTGAAATCCGTAGCGAACTTCAACACTGTAATCGTCGTGTTGCAGGTAGTGCTGATCGCGGTGATTCTGGGCATGGTTGTTTATGGCGTATTTGAAGGTGAAGGCGCTGGTACGCTGGCGAGCACTCGTCCATTCTGGTCTGGCGATGCGCATGTTATCCCGATGATTACCGGGGCGACAATCCTGTGCTTCTCCTTTACCGGCTTTGACGGCATCAGCAACCTGTCGGAAGAAACCAAAGATGCAGAGCGCGTGATCCCGCGTGCGATTTTCCTGACCGCGCTGATCGGCGGCATGATCTTCATCTTTGCAACTTACTTCCTGCAGCTGTACTTCCCGGATATCTCTCGCTTTAAAGATCCGGATGCGTCACAGCCTGAAATCATGCTGTACGTTGCGGGTAAAGCGTTCCAGGTTGGCGCGCTGATCTTCTCCACCATTACCGTACTGGCGTCCGGTATGGCGGCGCACGCAGGCGTAGCGCGTCTGATGTACGTAATGGGTCGTGACGGCGTATTCCCGAAAAGCTTCTTCGGTTATGTACACCCGAAATGGCGTACTCCGGCGATGAACATCATCCTGGTTGGCGCGATTGCCCTGCTGGCAATCAACTTCGACCTGGTGATGGCTACGGCGCTGATCAACTTTGGTGCGTTGGTGGCGTTCACCTTCGTTAACCTGTCGGTCATCTCGCAGTTCTGGATCCGTGAGAAGCGTAATAAGACGCTGAAAGATCACTTCCAGTATCTGTTCCTGCCGATGTGTGGTGCGCTGACCGTTGGTGCGCTGTGGGTTAACCTGGAAGAAAGCTCAATGGTTCTGGGGCTGATCTGGGCTGCTATCGGTCTGATTTACCTGGCTTGCGTCACCAAGAGCTTCCGTAACCCGGTTCCGCAGTACGAAGACGTAGCATAATCATCTTTTCTAATAATCAACCGGAGTCGAATGAATATTTGGCTCCGGTTTTTTTATTCTTTTTTATCGAAATCCTCATTAATAACCATTTGTTCTAATTTAGAGAATTTGGTTATTGGTCTGCATTCCACCAGTCATGAATAATTTCCTCATTAACATTCATCTGGTTAATTAATTTATGTTTTCAATGATATTAAGCGGGCTAATTTGTGGTGCTCTGCTGGGATTTGTCATGCAGCGTGGGCGTTTTTGCCTGACAGGTGGTTTTCGCGATATGTATATCGCGAAAAATAATCGCATGTTTTACGCCTTGCTGATTGCAATTTCGGTACAAAGCGTGGGGGTTTTTGCGTTAATTCAGGCGGGCCTACTGACTTACGAAGCCGGGGCGTTCCCGTGGCTTGGTACTGTTATAGGTGGGTATATCTTCGGGCTGGGAATTGTTCTGGCGGGTGGATGTGCCACCGGGACCTGGTATCGCGCGGGTGAGGGATTGATCGGCAGTTGGATCGCGCTTTTCACTTATATGGTGATGAGTGCGGTGATGCGTTCTCCACATGCCAGTGGTTTAAATCAAACCTTGCAGCACTACAGTACTGAACATAACTCTATTGCTGAGACTTTTAATTTGTCTGTGTGGCCGTTGGTTGCCGTTTTGCTGGTGATAACGCTCTGGGTGGTGATGAAAGAGTTGAAGAAGCCAAAACTCAAAGTCGCGACCTTACCGCCGCGCCGAACCGGGATCGCTCATATTCTGTTTGAAAAACGCTGGCATCCCTTTGTCACTGCTGTACTCATCGGTTTGATTGCGCTTTTAGCCTGGCCCCTGAGTGAAGCAACCGGACGCATGTTTGGGTTAGGAATCACTTCCCCAACGGCCAATATTCTGCAATTTCTGGTCGCGGGTGACGTGAAATACATTAACTGGGGCGTTTTCCTGGTGTTAGGGATCTTCGTGGGGTCATTTATTGCAGCCAAAGCGAGCCGTGAGTTCCGCGTTCGCGCAGCTGATGCACAAACAACATTACGTAGCGGGTTAGGTGGTGTACTGATGGGCTTCGGTGCCAGTATTGCAGGTGGTTGCTCTATCGGTAATGGACTGGTTATGACTGCAATGATGACCTGGCAGGGCTGGATTGGCCTTGTATTTATGATTCTCGGAGTCTGGACTGCGTCCTGGCTTGTGTATGTTCGACCGCAGCGTAAGGCGCGACTGGCGACTGCTGCGGCAAATTAAGTAAGGTGTAAAGATGGCGATTAAAAAGCTGGATGTGGTGACGCAGGTCTGTCCGTTTCCACTCATAGAAGCAAAAGCAGCACTGGCAGAAATGGCCAGCGGCGATGAGTTGGTAATTGAGTTTGATTGCACCCAGGCAACTGAAGCAATCCCACAGTGGGCGGCAGAAGAAGGACATGCCATCACCGATTATCAGCAGATTGGCGATGCAGCGTGGAGCATCACCGTTCAAAAAGCCTGACTCAACATTGTCCTCTGCCGTACCAGCGGCGGAGGCTTCAAATTAGACGATCTCTTCCGCGTACTGCCAAAGCGCTTTTAACAGCGCCACTTTTTCTTTGTCATCGGCATATTGTTGTGCCAGCATCTGCAATTCATCTGCATAGCCCTGCAAAAACTCTGGCGTGAAGACCTGGCGACGGTGCTCCAGCCAGCGTTGCTGCTCGGCATAATCCAGCGTCCCCGGGAAGTTGCGTGCCCGATAATTGAACAACAGCTTTTCAATCCGTTTATCAACAAAAGTGATATCCAGTGCCGGTAAATTACGCGGCTCGGTTTCCAGCACAATTTTCATTGCTGCACGATCTGCGTCACTGAAAAAGCCGTTATAAAGCTGTGCATCCACGTTATCTGAAGGCGTAAACGGTTCGGCTTCCGCGAATATCGCCACCACTTTTTCGCGCACTTGCGGATTTTCACGCAGAATTTTCAGGTTATCGAGGCAATGCTGACGATTAATTCCCAGTCGGTCGGCATCTTCCGGGCGTAGCGTATTCGCCTGGGCCAGCACCGGACATTTATTGATATGCACCAGCTTAACCGGAACGGCGGCGTTATCGCCAAGATCGGCTTTTGCAGTATATAAACGCTCGCGCAATGTGTCGCTATCCAGTTCCAGTAATGGCGAAATGTCTCCTGCCAAATCCACCATAATTACGGCATTGCGATTTTCTGGATGCCACGCCAGCGGTGCCACCCAGCTGGTATTGCCGCGCCATGCCCCAAACATTCCGGAAACGTGAACCAGGGGTTTCATCTGCGGAACATCAATCAACGCCATCAGTTTGTGTTTATTACGATGGGTAAAGAGATAATCAAACAGACGTGGCTGACGCGTTTTTACCAGTTTCGCCATCGCAATAGTGGCGTACACATCAGCCATCGCATCGTGGGCGTTGCTATGTTCAATTCCATTCGCTTTGGTTAAATGCTCAAGGCGAAAGCTCGGTAGACCGTCATCATTTTCAGGCCAGTTTATTCCTTCCGGGCGCAGGGCATAACAGGCACGCATAACATCCAGCAAATCCCAGCGCGAGTTATCATGCTGCCAGCTCCAGGCGTAAGGATCGTAGAAATTACGATAAAAAACGTTGCGTGTGACTTCGTCGTCGAAACGCACATTGTTGTAGCCCAGAATACAGGTCTTCGGTACGGTAAAAAGCGAGTGAATACGGGCGGCAAACGCGGCTTCGTTTTCTCCTTTCGCCCGTGCTTCCTGCGGGGTAATACCGGTAATTAATACGGCTCCTGGCTGGGGTAAATAGTCATCAGCGGGCTTGCAGTAAAAGACTTCGGGTTCGCCGATGACATTGAATTCGCTATCGGTGCGAATGGCTGCGAACTGTGCAGGGCGATCTAACGCGGGGTGCGTGCCAAAGGTTTCGTAATCGTGAAACAAAAAGGTAGATTGTTGCTTACCGTCATTCATCATTAGGTTAAATCCGTTATTTCTGCTGTCTGCCAGAGTATCAAATATCACCGTGCTAATCAGCTTTAGCGCCACAATTTGGCAGCGAGTGGCAACAGATCATGTCAGATAAAAATGAGAGGGTAGTCACATTTTCTTGCACTTTATTCCAGCCAGTTCATAAGTATTTCCGTAAAAAGAACAGCTATTTGAAACTCCTGAGGGTTTGCTGTTGAAACGCCGTCTTATTATTGCTGCTTCTTTGTTCGTTTTTAACTTATCGTCTGGTTTTGCGGCGGAAAACATTCCTTTTTCACCTCAGCCTCCAGAGATTCATGCCGGGTCCTGGGTATTGATGGATTACACCACCGGTCAGATCCTCACCGCGGGTAATGAGCATCAACAGCGCAATCCCGCCAGCCTGACAAAGCTGATGACGGGTTATGTCGTGGATCGCGCTATCGATAGTCATCGCATTACGCCAGACGATATTGTCACCGTGGGGCGCGATGCGTGGGCGAAAGATAATCCGGTGTTTGTCGGTTCTTCACTGATGTTTTTGAAAGAGGGCGATCGCGTATCGGTACGTGATTTAAGCCGTGGTTTAATTGTGGATTCCGGAAATGACGCTTGTGTTGCTCTGGCTGACTATATTGCCGGTGGGCAACGGCAGTTTGTTGAAATGATGAACAACTATGCCGAGAAGCTGCATCTCAAGGATACGCATTTTGAAACAGTGCATGGTCTGGATGCACCTGGCCAGCATAGCTCGGCTTATGATTTAGCTGTGCTTTCTCGCGCTATCATCCACGGCGAGCCCGAGTTTTATCATATGTACAGTAAGAAAAGTCTCACCTGGAACGGTATCACCCAGCAAAACCGTAACGGGTTGTTGTGGGATAAAACCATGAATGTTGACGGCCTGAAAACGGGTCATACTTCTGGTGCCGGGTTTAATCTCATTGCTTCGGCTGTAGATGGGCAGCGTCGTCTCATTGCAGTGGTAATGGGGGCTGACAGTGCAAAAGGTCGTGAGGAAGAGGCAAGAAAATTACTGCGTTGGGGGCAACAAAACTTTACTACGGTGCAAATTTTGCACCGTGGGAAAAAGGTCGGAACGGAACGCATCTGGTATGGCGATAAAGAAAATATCGACCTGGGAACGGAACAAGAGTTCTGGATGGTGCTACCGAAAGCCGAAATTCCACATATCAAAGCCAAATATACCCTTGATGGTAAAGAGCTCACCGCGCCAATTAGCGCCCATCAGCGGGTAGGGGAAATTGAACTTTACGACCGTGATAAACAGGTGGCGCACTGGCCGCTGGTTACCCTGGAATCTGTCGGGGAAGGCGGCATGTTTTCCCGCCTGAGTGATTATTTCCACCATAAGGCCTGACCTTTCTTTTGCAGCAGACTGGCAGGAGTGCGAGTCTGCTCGCATAATCAACACTCATTCCTTGTGGTTTTAATATTGCAACTATACTGTATATAAAAACAGTGTTAATGGAGGCGTCATGAACTACGAGATTAAGCAGGAAGAGAAACGTACCGTTGCAGGTTTCCATCTCGTTGGCCCGTGGGAACAGACGGTAAAGAAAGGCTTTGAGCAGTTGATGATGTGGGTAGATAACAAAAATATTGTGCCGAAGGAGTGGGTTGCTGTCTATTACGACAATCCAGATGAAACACCCGCCGAAAAATTACGCTGCGACACCGTTGTGACGGTACCGAATAACTTTACGCTTCCCGAAAACAGTGAGGGCGTCATTCTGACAGAAATTTCAGGTGGTCAGTATGCGGTTGCGGTGGCTCGTGTAGTCGGTGATGATTTTGCTAAACCCTGGTATCAGTTCTTTAATAGCCTCTTGCAGGACAGTGCTTATGAAATGTTACCAAAGCCCTGCTTCGAGGTTTATTTGAACAATGGCGCGGAAGATGGGTACTGGGATATCGAAATGTATGTTGCGGTGCAGCCAAAACATCACTAATTCATCTCAGGGCGGTGTGTTAACGCGATGACCACTCTTTTTTTTGAAAGCGAAAAGAGTAAGATGCGCCTTTCAATTTTTTCGCTCCTGCCGGGAAATTACACTGTTCCCGGTATGTCCGTCGGATAACTCAGAGGCGCGCCTTCTGGCCGACAGATGTGTTATGAGCGCTTTTAATCTTCATTACGGAGTTTCTGCGTGCGTGCCGATAAGTCATTAAGCCCGTTTGAAATCCGGGTATACCGCCATTACCGCATTGTGCATGGTACTCGGGTCGCGCTGGCATTCCTGCTCACTTTTCTCATTATCCGCCTGTTTACTATCCCGGAAAGCACCTGGCCGCTGGTCACCATGGTGGTGATTATGGGGCCAATCTCGTTCTGGGGTAACGTTGTCCCTCGCGCCTTTGAGCGTATTGGCGGTACGGTGTTGGGTTCGATTTTAGGTCTTATCGCTCTGCAACTGGAGTTAATCTCGTTACCGCTGATGTTAGTCTGGTGCGCGGCGGCCATGTTCCTTTGCGGTTGGCTGGCGCTGGGCAAGAAACCGTATCAAGGTTTATTGATTGGGGTGACGCTGGCAATTGTTGTTGGTTCCCCGACAGGTGAAATTGATACGGCGTTATGGCGAAGCGGCGATGTGATCCTCGGCTCTTTACTGGCAATGTTGTTTACCGGTATCTGGCCACAACGGGCGTTCATCCACTGGCGCATTCAACTGGCGAAAAGTCTGACCGAGTATAATCGGGTCTTGTATTATCCCTCCAGTGCAGAGAAAATCGGCCAGTTTTCTCTGCCTGCAGTC
>OASD01000094.1_pt1 | contig 58544 bp, 51 predicted proteins | sample 1475531 | NCBI WGS metagenome assembly OASD01 (sample SAMEA3360668, study PRJEB22359) | human gut metagenome | biome: ENVO:urban biome; feature: ENVO:human-associated habitat; material: ENVO:feces | place: Bangladesh | collected 2011
CCTTCTATGTCTTATATATACCCAACAAATGTGTATTTTAAGAGGTTTTAAGCAAAAAAAGTAGGCATAATTTTTAAAAAATATGCCTACTTTGTCAACAGTCTGAAGAAGGCCAATGCCTTCTTTTTTTTATGCTAGTGATCCCATCGGATCCCAAGGTTTTAGTACAATTGGACTCTTCTTATAATCTTCTTGTTCTTTCTTAGTCAAGTACTTCTTATCAACTACGGCTTGATAAACAAAACTATCGAACCATTCATCACTCATAACGAAGTGGCCTTTGTAACCAAATTCGTCGCCCCATGAGTTTTCGACTTTGAATCTGACTGGCTTAGTGCCATCCATTTCAACGCCTGTAAATGTCATGGCGTGTGTCATTAGTGAGTAGCCGTAATCAAGACCATCTTCCTTAGAAAGTTCTAGATCAATATCAAATAGTGTTTCGTAATCGATGACGTCTTTGGCAAGTGTTGCTCTCTTGTCATCTTTATCACCTGTGAACATGTCTTTACCTACGTCGCAACCGAACCAAACTGGCATGCCGTCTTGCAATTGCTTAACGATGGCTCTCTTTAGGTCTTCGATTTTTAGATTAAGGTGCTTAACTTCTCTTCCTTCAACGATGTTGCCAAGGTACTTAATTGTGAATGTCTTGTTGAATGGCTTATCCTTTGTTGGCGCGTTGATGATTGAAACGAAGTCATCAAGATTAAGTCCAACATACTTCTTGAAAAAGCTTTGTGGAGTTAAATTCTTTTCTTCGATAAGCTTATGGTCTTTGTCATGTGCAATGAAGTCAAAGCTTTCTGGAAGCTCGCCAAGTGTTGCTGTTAAGACGTTAAATACGTCTTGTAGAGCTGCTTCTTTAAGTGCGTTTACTTCTGCTTTGCTTTTGCCTTCCTTAACTGCTTCTCTTAAAGTAACTGTGTTTTTTCTAAGTATCTTTGAAAGGTACTTATTTAGTTCTCTTGTGTTTGATGAAGCGACTGTTTCTGGATAAACGTATTTTGGCACAAGACCATATTTATTAACAATGTTTACAAACATATCCCATTGGCCGCCATCACAAAGTGGGTCGCCCATAAGGTATTGCATTACTCTATCTTCTATCGGCTCATCTGCCTTTTCGATAACTGTTTCGAAGTAATAATTACTTCTTTCTAGTTTATCAAAGAAGAATGGATAGCTTTGTGAAAGCTCAAAATTTTCTAAGTAATATTTTTTAATGATGACATTTCTCATAAAGTTTAGTGAAGCAAACATCCAGCATCTGCCTGATGCCTTTTGGTTGCATACATCACCATTGTCAATATCGATATTAAACTTATATGGATTTGCCTTAATTTTGTTTACATCTGTCGCAACTTTTCTGATACCGCTTTGAACTGCAGCATTCATGGCAACGATATTTTTCTTGTCAGCTAAAAATTCTTTTTCTAATTCATTTAATTTATCTGTGCTTAATTGTCTCATCTTCTACCTCCTACGATTCCCATGGCATAAGCTTGATAGGCTCTTCATCAAGGGCTGCAAGCTCTTCTGCATTTAGGTATTTCTTCTTCGGAATGATTTCAAAAGCGTAGTTATCAAACCAAGCCTCGTCCATAACTAGGTAGCCTCTGATGCCGGCCTTTTCGCCCCAAGAGTTTTCGACCTTGAACTTAAGTCCTTCATCAGTCCTGTCGTAGCCAACTAGGACCATGGCGTGAGTAGTGTTTGACTCGCAAGTTTCCATGCGTTCTACCTTAGTTTGCTTTGTGTTAATATCAAATAAACTGTCTCTATCAAGTAAATTGTATACAAGGTGGCCAGTTCCATCCCCATCACGCGATACGAAGGAGTCTTTACCAACGTCGCAGCCAAACCATAGAGCTTCGTCGTCATCAAGCATAGCGATGGCTATGTCCTTCATTCTTTGCATTGAAACGTTTAAATATTTTAGTGAACCGCCAATTCTTTGTTGAATAAAGTCTCTTTCATAAACTTTATTTTCTTCCTTGCCTTTGCCTGGATAATTGCCTAGTTCAACATATTCGCTTATATCGTCTGCCATAAATTCTCTGTAAAAGTCAATGGCTGTGATGTTTCTTCTTTCGATAAGTTCATCGTCTTTGTTTTTCATAATCAAATCGAATCTCTTTGGAGGCACACCTAGAGCAATGGCTGTGATCTTGTAAACATCTTTAAGTGCCTTGTCCTTGATCTCTTCGATTTCGGCATCAGTTTTTGCATTTCTAATGTCTTTAGCAGCAATCTTTAGTCTCTTGTCAAGAACGAAGATTAAATTATCTGTCTTTTTAACGTCAGCTGTGTCTGGATAAACATATTCAGGAACTATACCATATTTAGTAATTAGTCTTGAGAATGTTGTCCACCAAGCTCCGTCATCAGCTGCGTAGAAGATAACGCCTCTATTTAACCTATCATCAAGGTCTTTATCCTTAAGTGCGATAACATCTTCAAGGTATTGATTAGCTCTTTCAAGCTTATCAAAGAAATATAGGTACTTGTGTGAAAACTCGATGTCGCCTAGCTTAAACTTCTTCATCATATTGACTCTGATAACGTTAAGGCCGGCAAACATCCAGCATCTACCGGATTGTCTTTGGTTTGTCATCTTACCTATATTTATAGTTTTCTTGAATACATCTGGGTTTTTTGTAAGCTTTGCATAGTTTATGGAAGCGTCCATGATGCCTGCAGATGCAATCATATTTTGTGCTGCCTTGTTAAAGTTCTCGTCATATGACTTTTTAAACTTAGCAAGGACATCTTTTGTAATTGATTTTTGCATATTGTCCTCCTTTATATATAAATTATTTCATCTCTCGTAATAATTATAACTCTTTAAAAATATTTTTGCAAGTATATTAAAAGGGAAAGACAGAATCTTTCCCTTTATATCCAGCCGTATAAATAAAACTATTTAGATCCTAATTCTCTGTCTATAGTAATCTTTGCTGCGATGTTGCCATCAGCAAGTGTGAAGTTATCAACGATGTCAAGAGCAAGCTCTTCTTCTTCAATTTGTTCATTGATAAATTGATGCATAAAGATCTCAGTTGCGTAGTCATCGTTCTTCTTAGCTACGTCATGAATCTTGTAAATTCTTTCAGTTACTTTCTTTTCATGATCTAAGATAATCTTTGCTACTTCTAGAGGTTCCTTAATTTCAAGAGCTTTCATTTCAATAGTTTTAAGCTCAGGCTTAGCGTCACGCTTTTGGATAAATTCGATGAATTGATCGGCATGAGCTAATTCTTCTTTGTAATGATTAGCAAGCCACTTAGCGTAGCCTTTGTAGTTTTCTCTCTCCATAGCGATGGAAAGGTTTAGATAGATATAACCAGAGTATAACTCATAGTTAATTTGTTCATTCAATGCGTCTAATACTTCTTGTTTCATTGTATTTCCCTCTTTCAAATTATTTAGTTTAATATACAGCCGAATAACAAAGTTATTGCTATGAAGAAAGCCGGCGCAAACCGGCTCTTCATATAAATTTAATTAAGCTTTTTCGTTTTTCTTCTTAAGCCACTCTTCGTAGCCTTTTTGTAGTTCTTCATTATTCTTTGCGCAGTCGCCGCAATGAGGGCAGCCTACGCAGCCGCCTTCTTTGACTGAGCTTCTGACCTTCTTTATACAGAAGAAAACTATAATCAAAACTGCGGCTACTATAATTATATCTGTTGGGCTCATTAAACCACCTTCTTGTATTTTTGTCTTTGCTTAAATCTTGCGTATAAAGCGCCTACGATAGCTACAACGACTAGGCCTGCTAGCACATACAGAATTAGGTTGCCTTTTACGTCAACTGCTTCTGAGGCTTCTTCAGCGCTTGCGTAATCAAGTAAGATCTTTTCTGTAAATTTTGTGCCTTTGAAAATTAAATTTCCTACTTGGTTAACGATATATGCTAAGACATAGGCAAGACTTGTTTGGAAGCCTGCTGTAAATAATGTGTCTTTAGTGTTACCAAGCTCTCTTCTCATAGCTCCGATAGCTGCAAAACAAGGGGCAGCAAACATTGTAAATATAATGAATGCGAAAGCACTAACGTAGCTGAAGTATATAGGTACCTTAGAACCAACTGTTGCAAATGTTGCTACAACAACTTCTTTAGCAACAAGTCCTGTTATAGAAGCAACAGCTGGTGCCCATGAATCGCCAAAGCCTAGTGGAACGAATACATATCTTAGTACACTGCCGATCTTAGCAAGCATCGACTCTTCAATCGCATCACCCAAAAACTCAAGTCTAAAGTTAAAGCTTTGTAAGAACCAAAGTGTAAGGCACGCAAGTAAGATAACAGTTCCCGCCTTGATGATAAAGCTCTTGCCCTTTTCCCACATGTGTATAACAACGTTCTTAAATGTTGGTATTCTGTATGGTGGAAGCTCCATAACGAAAGGAGCAGGGTCGCCTTTAAATCTATTCGTACGCTTTAAGATAATACCCGCTATAATTACAACGACTATAGAAATAAGGTATATCATCGGAGCGATCCAAGGGGCACCATTGAATATCAAAGTGATAAACATGGCAAATATAGGTAGTTTCGCTCCGCATGGTATAAATGGTGTTAGTAATATAGTCATACGTCTGTCCGCGTCTGACTCGATAGTTCTAGTCGCCATAACGCCTGGGATAGAGCAGCCCGTACCTATAAGCATAGGGATGAAGCTTTTACCAGATAGACCAAACTTTCTGAATAACTTGTCCATGATGAAGGCAACTCTCGCCATATAGCCCGAATCTTCTAAAAGTGAAAGGAAGAAGAAAAGTAGCATTAGTTGCGGAACAAATGTAAATATCGAGCCTATAGGTTGAACGATACCGTCATTTACGAGCGATGTAACTACTTCAGATGCGCCTATTTCAGGAAGCTTTGTAGTTAGGAACTCGCTAATCTTTTCAAAAATATTTTCAATAAAGCCTATGCAATAGTCGCCAAGCGTTGATATTGACACATAGTATATAAACCACATGATAGCTAAGAATATAGGGATCGCTAAAAATCTATTGGTAACGACTTTGTCAATCTTGTCAGACAAGCTAAGTTTCTTTTCGCTCGGCTTTTTGACAATGCCCTTAATATCCTTTTGAATATTTATATATCTTTCACTTGTGATGATGGACTCGCTGTCATCATCTTCTTTTTCTTCACAAGCTTTGATAATCTCTTCAACTTTATTAAGTAAATCGCTTGAAAGATTTATCTTCTTGATAAGTTTTTCATCGCGTTCAAAAATCTTGATTATAGTGTATCTCTCACCATCATAGTCAAGACCTGTAGCCTCAGCTATTCCCTTAAGAGCTTCTTCGACATCATCTGCAAAAAGCTCTTTCTTAGGAAGCTTTTTTAAGTGGCCAATCTCTATTGCCTTAGAGATAAGATCATTAAGACCCTTGCCCCTAACAGCCGCAGTTGGCACTACATCAACGCCAAGCTTATCTTCAAGCGCTTTTACATCGATTTTTGTGCCGCCCTTGTCAATCATATCCATCATATTAAGGGCGATGACAGTTGGAACGTTCATCTCCAAAACTTGGCTTGTTAAGTACAGATTTCTTTCAAGGTTAGTCGCGTCAACTATGTTGATGATAACGTCAGGCGCCTCATCCTTGATATAGTCTCTAGTAATGACCTCTTCCAAAGTATATGGGGATAATGAATAAATACCTGGAAGGTCGACTACTTCTATGTCTTTATGTTTTAATAATTTGCCGGTTTTCTTTTCTACGGTTACCCCAGGCCAGTTACCAACGTATTGATAAGCGCCAGTTAGGTCGTTAAACATTGTAGTTTTGCCACAGTTAGGATTACCAACTAATGCAATTCTCAAAATAATACCTCCGTTAATAAATTAATTAGCCTAAGTTAATTTATCTAGGCTAAGCTTCTAAGTGAAAAATAATTACTCTATCTCTATGTCTTTTGCTTCACTAGCTCTAATAGATAGCTCGTATCCACGCACTTCAAGCTCCATAGGATCACCTAATGGCGCAACTTTAACAAGGGTAAGTTCAGTACCCTTAGTGATGCCCATATCCATAATGTGTCTCTTAACAGCCGATGTGCCGTGAAGCTTTTTAACTACGCCCTTCTCACCGATTTTTAAGTCAACTATAGTTTTCATACTACGCCTCTCTAACATCAATCTTCGAGCCAAGCTTCATGTCAATAGCAAGCCTCGACTCAAAAAGTTTTACAATAATTCCACTGTCAGTCTTTTGCAAGACAGTTAAAGGCGCGTCAGGAACAAAGCCTAAGTTCTTTAGCCTCGTCAAAACCTCTTCACTTCCTCTGATTTTGTTAATGATGTAATCTTTGTTTTCACTAGCCATGATTAAAGGCATCGTCCTCACCCCTTTTCGACAATATGCATGTTAGCCCACGCTAACGAATATATTATACACTGCTAACTCCACTTTGTCAATAGTTTTTGTAAAAAAATATTTCTTATCACAAAGATTTATAAAATTTATCTATAATAATGGCCTTAAGTATAAACAATGTCAATGGAGAGAGAGAGTAAAAAAGAGACCCGCTAAGGTCTCTTAAAAATATATATTTTATTTTGAGCGATTTGATTTATCGCAAAATTCATTTATTCACAAATTTTGGCTATCAAGTATTTTGCAGAGTGATGAAAAACCTCGCCCATAAATGGCGAGAACCTTTGCTCTATGCTGAGATTGGCGTTGTACATCAAAAAGTGTTTTCCTTCGCTTGCTACGTCTACATAAATTGCTAATTTCTAAGCTTGTTCACCTGTGGTCTCATATCCGTTCGCTTCGCTCAACTAAATGAGCCCGGCTCACTGCGCTAAGAAATTAATGCAATTTATTCCGAAGGCTGCGCTCGTGAAAATCACTTTTCTCACTATTAGTTCAAGTCGCACAGTGCGAAGCACCAAGGTTCTCGGGACCCATCCAAAGCTTTAGCTTTGATGATGGGTGAGGTTCTTCTTTGAATGCGAAATTCGCAAAATTAGCCTGCTATAGTTTTTAACTCCTTCACCATATCAATCCTTTTAATCTTCCTTCTCTCAATCCATTGACAAAGTATAAAGACTACAACTGTCATCAAATAGCTTGTTACAAAAACTCTCACTGGTACTGTTACTTCTAAATATGCGTCAAATTTTTGCATTGCTATAAAATAAAAATATTTAACGAGTTTATCTAGGATTGGAATTAGTATTATTTGAAATATTATTAGCATGGCAAAGCTTGTGTTTACATAAAATTTCGCGACTTCTTTATCTTTATATCCAAAAACTTTTAGATAGGTCATATTGAGTTTGGCTTTGTCTATGATGAGCTCAGTTACCATGAGTATCAATATAAAGAAGAATGCTACGGCAACGAGCTGAATCATGATGAAAACTGCTGAGAATGAATCTAAAAAGTGTCTCATGAATCTTGACATTTCTTTTCTGTCTATATGTGTAAGTAGATTTTCTTTAGTAATTTTTAGCTCTTTATCACTAAGATAAGCGTTGTAATAATCACTATCTTTTTTGATAATTTTATTTAAAATCTCTCTTTTTGTAAAAATTTGGAAATAATTATTGGTCTTATCTATGTCCTTGATCACAAGATATTTTTCTTCTGTATTGTATGGCTCTCTAATCTTGATTTTATCGCCTATTTCGTAGTTAAATCTCTTTGAAAGACCAAGGCTGATAACTACTTCATCAGCTTTAAGGCTTTTTACATCAATCTCGTCATATTTTGTATCAGCATCTATGCCATAAGTTTGGACTTTTTCCTCATCTCTATCAAGTAGTTCAACGCTTACTAAGCTTATCTTGCTCGCATCTAAATCATCCATATCGCTCTTGACAATGTAGGTGTGAGCGTATTTCATCTGATTTTGCATATCATCAGCATATTTTGTAAATATGGGTTTGGCCGAAACACCAAAGATGAGTAATAAATTTGCTATAAAAACGCCAAAAAGCAAGGAAACGTAGCTAAATTTATTTGCAAATATAACTCTTAATTTAAATTTATTTATAAAATTCATATTTTTTAGCTTAAATCTACTTCTTGTTTTTGCCTTTTTAAAGTTTTTTCTCAAGAAATCGACTGGTCTCATCTTAAGACTCTTTGCTATGATGATGTAGTTAATCACAAGATACAAAACTAGTGGCATAATTGATGTTATCAAGAAGGAGCGAAGTGTGATATATGGCTCAAAGATTGGTAAATCATAGGATTGATAATAAACGTTTGCATATATTTTATACGCACGAAGATAACTTATCGCATTTCCGGCTATTGACGCAATTATTACTATGAATAGTGGCATTGCCATGTAATTTAAAAGAAGCTCTCTCTTTTTATAGCCTGAAGCAAGCAAAGTTCCGATGATTGGCGCTTCTTCTTCGATGATGGATTTAACTTCTGCGCTCGAAATGAAAGCGATTGCAAGGAAGAGAAGTGCTGTAACTATGCTCATAGTAGGCACATCTCCGCTCATGTCATCTGCAATGAAGGTGATGCACTTGTTGTCAAAGCGTGTGACAGCATCAACCACAAGATTATCCTTGTTAACTATCTTGACTATATCTTTTAATTTTTCTCTCGCATCTTTTTTATTTAAAGCCTCATCTGTGTGATAAGAGTAAAGATATTTTACATGAGCGTCCTTCATATCGTCAAAGGCTTCTTCAGAGATAGTCGCTATGCCGAAGTGACCTGTGTCCATAACAAGATCGTTTCTATTTCTAAGTGCTGAGGAGTAATCTGGGAAGGATGCTAGTGAAGACACTTTAAATTTTTTATTTTGTATAGTGATTTCATCGCCAATATTTATTTTATTATTTCTTGCATAATAAGCGGAAATATTTATCTCATCTGATTTTTCTGGTAAATTTCCTTCAAAAATTTGTGCTTCGTTGATATCTTTTCTATTTTTAAAAATTCTTAAGGCTCTTTCATCATCATTTTCATATTCAAAATAATAATTCTCATAGAGTTTTACGCCAATGTCTTTTAGCTCATCTTTTGCCTCATCGCTAAGCGCATAAATTGCTTCAAACTCGCCATCTTCAACTTTTCCATTAATTATTTGCTTATTATAAAGCTTTTCAACTGATTCTTGTGAAATGAAGAATGACGATGCGAAGACAACTATAAAAGTAAGTGCTAGCAAGATGGGTATGACTTTTAAAGGCTTGTATTTAAACTGCCTGTAAATACGTTTATTAATAGGGCATCTCATCTACCAAGTCACTTCCTTTGCAGAGATTTTCTCTGTATTTCTCTCTAAGCTCTTGATGCTACCGTTGTGCAAGGACAAAATTACGTCGCTCATCTTGGCAATTTGTGTGTTGTGGCTCGCGATGATGACTGTTGCTCCATATTTTTGATTAAGTTTTTCGATTAAACACAAAACATCTTTTGCGCTCTCATAATCAAGTGCTCCAGTTGGTTCATCGCAGATAAGTAATTTCGGGCTCTTAATCATAGCTCTTGCAATGGATGCTCTTTGCGCTTGACCACCAGAAATTTCGTTTGGGTACTTGTACTTGTGTTCATCAAGTCCTAAGTCCTTTAGAAGCTCATCTATATCAAGCGGCTCCTTCGATAGATACTCGCCCACTTGAACATTCTCAAGAAGATTGAGGTCGCTAATTAGATTATAGAATTGAAAAACAAAACCAAGGTATTCGCGCCTGTAATTTTCAAGTGCCTTCTTTGACATAGATTTAAGATCCTTATCAAATACATTGACATCGCCTTCGTCAATAGTTTCGATCCCGCCTAAAATATTTAACAAAGTTGACTTACCAGAGCCAGATGGACCTAAGACGCAGATGATCTTGCCATCTTCAAGTTCAAGGTCAATCCCTTTAATCACCTCTGCTCTGTTATCTTTTGTGCCGTAAAATTTGTGTAAATTAGAAATTTTTATCATATAAACACCTCATTTCAATATAGTATTATAATTATTGAAATAACCTTTCAAGATAATAATAGCACAATTTTGGGTTAGCGTCAACTAACTTTTTTAATATTTTTATTCTTTCCACAAAAAAGAGACCCGCTAAGGTCTCTTTGAAAAATATTTATTGTTTTTTGAGCGATTTAATTTATTCACAAAATTTGTTTATTCGCTAATTTTAGCTATCAAGCATTTCGCAGAGCGATTTGTTCATTCGCAAAATAAATTTATTCACAATTTTGCTGGAAAAATTGATGGATTGCGCGATGTGGAGCTTTGAGGCAAGCGGAGTGTACGTACAAGTACTCGAGCATTGCCAAAAAGCGAACAAGCGCAAGACGCAATTTGAAGAACCCCGTACTTTCGTACGAGAACCTTTGTGCTTCGCACGAACGCAAAATTAAAATTATTTTAAAACACGGCTACTAATCCATCCCGAATAACTACTTCCGTCAATATCCACTGCATCAACTAAATACCATGTTCTTCCGTCGTCTGTATGCTTTTCGTCGTTAACTGTTACTTCTGCTCCGTCTGAAAGCTTTACGATAACGTCTGCGTCTAATGAATAGTCTTCTCTTAGATTGCCTTCGCTTTTAACGTAGAATGTTTTGCCGATGTCGTTTGTTTCTTCTTTTGCTTCATTTTGATCATCTTCATCATCTTTTTCTTCTTTATCATCTTTATCATCTTTATCATCATCGTCATCTTTATCATCAGTTTTTTCTTCTTTTGGCTCTTCTTTTGCTTTCTTTTCATCTAAAAGCTGATAGCCTTTGAAGCCAAGGTTGTTAACAAGTTCGTCGTAGTTACTGTAGTAACCATCGAAGTAGAACTCAGATATTACCTTGCCGTTAGCCTTTTGGAAGTTGTAGCTATCCATGATGTAGTACTGAGTCTTTCTAGTCTTAGTACCGCTCCACCAGTCGCTTTCGTTGAAGCTTGCCTTGTAAACGCCAAGTAGTCTGTATCTTGACTTTGCTTCGTATGAATTGCTTACTTCGTAGATCTCTGCTTCGTCCATTGGCTTTTCCATTAGAGCAAGTCTTTCTATCTTAAGTCCATCTGGCTTATATAGTGAGTCGTAGATGCTCTTGTTGGCTCTCTTGTCAAGTCTGTCAGCGAAATCGTCTGGTAGCTCAGCAAAACTATTAACAAGTTCTGCAAGTCCTTCAACTGTCATTTCCTTTTCAATAGTGTCGCTGTCAAATTTTAGCTTAAACTTTTCAGAAACAAGCTTAACTTTAGCTACAATCTTGTCGCCATTCTTAAGGCCTTCGTTTTTGTCAAATTCGATGTCACCGTAAGTTATGCTGTCAAGAATTTCGTAGTCTCTGTCTTTTAGCTTTGTCTCAGAGATTTCTGGCATGCCAGTGAGTGAGCCGCTCGCAACTGCGTGGCCGTCAAAGCCCTTGACATCAATAATTATGTCCATGTCCTTAGTTGAGATAACTGCATCTGGTTTTAATGCGTAGATAATCTTCGGAACGAAGATGATAGCTAGCACTAAAAGGATTGCAGCGATAACTCCTATGATTATAGGCTTTGTGTTTGCAGGTTTTGCTCTGTAAGCTGGGCCATAGCCGTCGTCGTAGCCATCTTCATAGTCGTCGTAGCCGTCATCGTAGCCCCTAGCTCTTCTAGGCGCGTAGCCTGCGTCGTATCCATCGTCATAATCATAGCCATCATCATAGCTGTCGTTATTGTCATAGCCATCGTCATAGTTATTGTCATAGCCATCGTCATAGCTGTCGTTATTGTCATAATTATCATCATAATCATTGTCATAGCCATCGTCATAGCCATCGTCGTAATTATCATTATAATTATTGTCGTTATAATCGTTATACTCGTTGTATTCGTTGTATTCGTTATAATCGTCTTGAGGCGCTTTTCTCGGGCCTCTGTTTTCTCTGTACTGTCTATTATTGTCTTTATTCGTCATATTCATTACCTTGATCGTAGTCTTCGTTTTGTGGTCTAGGTCTTCTTGGCGCTTGTGGTGCATCTGGTCTAGCAGGTCTTTGTGGTGCGTCTGGTCTAGCTGGTCTAGCTGGTCTAGCTGGTCTAGCTGGTCTTTGTGGTGCATCTGGTCTTTGTGGTCTAGCTGGTCTTTGTGGCCTAGCAGGTCTTTCATCGTAGTAATCATCGTAATCAGCGTTATTTTGTGGTCTAGGTCTTCTTGGCGCTCTTGGTGCTTCATCATATACGCCGTAGTCGTCGTCAACGTATTCCCTTGGAGCTGGTCTTCTTGTGTCGTAGTCTTCAACATTGTCAGGGTTTCTTAAGTCGTCAGCTGCGTTTTGAGCAGTTTCTTTAACAGCATTTGCTGCGCCTGAAACGCCTCTACCAACTGCGTTTATTTGTCTTGATAAGTCTTTTGGTCTAACTCTCTTATAAATCTTCTTGTATAGAAGCACGCAGCCTATAATTAGTGTGATTAGAGCTAAAATACCAATTATAAGGCCAAATACTGGAACGTAGTTAGGATCAAAGTCACTTGACATTCCAAGTCCTAACATGCCTCCTAAAGAGTCCATCGCTTTAGCGATCATCTTCAGCATCTTTCTAAACTTCATCATTGCGAAGAAGTCTATGAAAGTAAATAATAGTCCAAAACCGATCATAACATTGTCAAGCGTCTTAACATTTCTTCTCTTGCCGTTTCTTAAAAGTATTGTGTAAATAAGAGCAAGTGTAGTTGTAACGAATGCTATAACAATGAAGATAAAGTAAATGTTTAGTCTCTTCGCCATAGATATAACTTTACCTACAGTGTCAAAACTGTCTGAGTTACCGATTACAGCTCCGCTTATAATGTAGTCTAGAGCATAAATCAAAGTAAATGCTAGTAGTATAAGTGCATTGAAAAACAACACTTTGTCGTACATTAATAATGACTTTTTAGGTCTTCTTCTCCCTTCCATAATAAGTCCTCCTTAAAAATTATTTCTACAATTTTATTATACAATATATTGACTTATATTGCAATTGTATTTACTTAGTTTATTAAATCTTTTTGCTATAGTGCTTTCAGTATGAGTAAGTAAATTATTTGCTTTTTCTATGAGAATGGCCTTGCCACTACGTAAATAATTGCTCAAGAAAAAATGCAGCTACTACTTATAAGTAACTGCATTAAATTAAATTTGATCCAATTGACTCTCTATAAATTGGTTGCGGTACAGCTGATAATACATTCCCTTTTTAGCAATCAGCTCTTTATGCGTACCCATCTCAGCTATACGTCCTTGATGTATATAAAGTATCCTATCGCTCGTAACTATAGTCGATAATCTATGAGCAACGGTTATCGAAGTTCTTCCCTCAAGAAGTTTTTCGATTGCATCCTGTATCCTCTTTTCTTGATAAGTATCGACCGATGATGTCGCCTCATCTAATATCAATATGGCTGGATCCTTGATTAAGGCTCTTGCAAAGCTCACTAATTGCTTCTCGCCTTGTGAAAGCTTTCCTCCGCCTTCGCCGACTTCTGTGTCATAGCCATCTTTAAATGACTTAACTAGCTCATCTAGGCCCACCACTTCGGCTGCTCTCAGCATATCCTCTTCTGTCGCATCGTCCCTGCCATATAAAATATTGTCGCGTATACTTCCGCTAAATAGGTAAGGCGTTTGCAAAACATAGCCCAAATTCATTTGCACCCACTTAAGCGGCATCTCTTTGTAATTAATGCCGTCGATGTAAACTTCGCCCTTTGTTGGCTCGTAAAATCTTGATGCTATGTTAATGATGGTCGACTTACCTCCGCCAGTTTCGCCGACAAGCGCTAGCCTTTCGCCATCTTTTATTTTTAAAGAAAAATCTTTTAAAATATAGTCATCGTCTTTATATGCAAAATACACATCTTTAAACTCAATCTCGCCCTTCATCGGTGGAAGCTCTTTAGTTGGCGCCTCAAGTGCATCCCCGTAAACGGCTTCTATCTCTTTCGTATCGTAGACATCGATGTCCGCTTCTAAAATGCTATTGACCCTATCAATTGAGGCTTGCATAGATATAAGCTCAGTTAATACCGAAGCAAGCTGCCTGATTGGCTCATAAATTTCGCTTGAGTATTGAACCATGGCAAATAGCGTACCAACTGTCAAGGTACCGGCTATGGCACTGACCCCGCCATCTTTAAGTATAAAGGCTGTTGCGATTGAACCTAAAAATGTTAATGACGGGATATATAGACTTTGCAGTGTTACTGAGTGTTTGCTGCGTCTTTCGTACCTCGCGGATATTTCTTTAAACTCGCCAAGATTTTCCTTTTCTCTAAGCAGAGTCTTTATAGTCTTTTGTCCTTGTATATCTTCATTTAACTTGCTTGTAAGGTCTGACAATGCTGCCTTGATCTCCTTTTGCGCCTTCATCATCTTGTCTTGGAAAATAAAGGTAAAAGCGGCTATGAATGGCATACTTGCTAATACGTATAGCGATAGCTTTGCATTAAGTACAAACATAGTTATAAATATGATGATCAGCCTCGATACACTATCAGCCATATCGAAGACGTTCCAAGCAACTGACTCTTTAATCGCCATCGTGTCGTGAACTAGCCTTGAGACCATCCAACCAACTTGATGCGTATCCATGTACTTAGCGGAAAGTTTTTGCGTTTTCAAAAAAGTTTCGCTTCTTAAGTAAAGTATAATCTTTTTTTCGAATTTTCCTGCCATAAAGCAGTAGGATAGCTCCGTTAACGATATCATTAGAACGAAGAGCAGCATCAAGACAATAAACTTTGGAAAACCTTCTACATCGTTTTTATAAATGTAATTATCGATGATAAATTTTGTAAGTAATGGCCAAAAAGCAAGTAGTGCTGCGTAAAGCATGTTAAGCACCGAAACGATGGCGGCATCTTTTTTAAATTTTTTTACTAAATTAATTAAACTTATCCTCATCTAGTCCACCTCGATGTTTTGTATCTCATAAATTGTCTTATAAAGGCCATCTTCGCGAATAAGTTCCTCATGAGTGCCCTCTTGAATTTTTTTGCCTCTCTTCATAACGATGATCTTGTCAGCGTTCATAAGCGTTGAAATTCTGTGTGAAATGATGATCTTTGTTTGAGATTTTTCATTTTGACTAAGCGCCGTTCTGATGTTGATATCAGTTTGCGTATCAACCGCCGATAGCGCATCGTCAAATATAATGATAGGCGTGTGAACAAGTATAGTCCTTGCTATGGCAAGTCTTTGCTTTTGTCCACCAGATAGGCTCACACCCTTTTCACCGACTATAGTATCGTAGCCATCCGGAAAGTTCATGATGTCATCATGAATGTCAGCGATTTTAGCCGCTTTGATGATGGCCTCGTCACTTACATCAGGCTGTCTATATGCAATATTTTCCTTTATAGTTTTATTAAATAGATATGGCTCTTGTAAAACGATTGAAGTATTCTCCCTTATCTTGCGCTTAGCTATGGTATTTAGCTCGGTGCCGTCAATTTTGATAGATCCATCGTACTCCATAAGCCTAGGTATAAGTGAAACCAAAGTCGATTTGCCCGAGCCAGTTAGGCCAAGGACACCAAGGGTTTTACCCGCGTCAATAGTAAAAGATAAGTCCTTAATAGCGTCATTTACTTCGTCATAGCCAAAACTTACCTTGTCAAAATCGATAGCTCCTTTAATTTCAATATCAACGAGGCCGCTGTCAAGGTCTTCAGAGTCCATCTCTAAAACTTCGTCAAAACGCTTGATAGCAACAGTAACTCTCGTAAATCTCGAAAGCATTCTGCCTGTGCCAAGTACAACCCAAACCATATTCAAGGCGACAGCAAATACAGCTGTAAACTCACCTAAAGACACAGAGCCGCTGCGGTGCATTAAAACACCAAAGATTGCAATCAAAGTTATTTGCAAAAAGCATAGTGCTTCAGCTACCGACCAAAAGTATGCGAAGTACTTCATAATCTTGTAGTCCTTATTCGCAAGGTCCATGTTGGCCTCTTCAAATTTCTCAATCTCGTGCTTTTGCTTGAAAAAGGCTCTAACGACTTTGTAGGAAGAAAGGTTTTCTTGCACAGTCGTAGTCAGTCTCGCCTCTGATTTTTCGAACTCATCGAAGACCTTGACCACATTTTTGTCGAAGATGTAAGTCCCGATGAATAGTATCGGCATCAAGGCTATGGACACAAGCGCAAGCTTCGCATTGATTGTAAATAGCGTGAATAAAGATATAAGTATATAAGAAATATTGCCCAAAAGCGCCATCATGGTCGTCGAGACAAGGGTTTCGAACTTTGTGATGTCGCTCGACGCCCTTTGAAGCATGTCGCCAGTTGTGATTGACGCCATATCCTTTAGGCTTAGTGACGAAATTTTCGCGTAAATATTGTCACGAATGCCCTTGCTAATGGTGTAAGTCGCCTTACCACTCATGTATGGCCTTAAAAAGTTAAACAGAGCTATCATAAAGCTAATAGCGATGAAAGCTGCGGCGATGATGCCAAGGCGCTCCCTCACTAAGTCTCTGCCACCCAAGAAGTTTATGAAACCTATCATGATCTTATTAGTCGGCACTTCACTGCCTATAATGCTATCGATGGTCGTTCCAAGAAGTATAGGTATAAGCATTTGCAGTGCGCTCGACATTATTTCAAATAAAAATGCTAAAAAATAAATAAATATATATGGCTGAATGTATTTTTTAACTAGAGAATATTTTTTCATTGTATCACCTCGTCTTGCCAATGGTACTATTATACTACTAATTATCACACTTGTCAAAATGATTTGCATGCAAATGATTCGCATTCGAACGGCGCCTAAGGCTCGCGCGCTCGCTTCCTCCTTGCGGAGTACCCGTACGTACACCTCAGTCGGTCGCTCGTTATGCTTCGCCTTATCCATCCGTTCGCTCTGCAAATCATAAGTTTGGCGATGATTCTCTGTCGTAAATAAATATTTTGTGGTTGAATCGTATAGGGCAATAAAAATGGATACACATCAAACGATATATATCCACTAAACTATTTATAAAATTAAATTTCTACTCCGTGTCAACTAAGACTTAAGCTTAAAATTTTAATTTTAAGTTTAAGTCATTCTTCAAGCAAAATCGATGGATGAGGCGAAGTGGAGTTTTTTGACAAGCGGAGTGTATATGTAATACTCGAGCATTGTCAACAAAACGAACAAGCCTCAGCCGCGATTTTGATAAGAATCACCTATCTTGTACCATAATATTCTCGATACCAACTACACGGTCACATACATGTTCTAAGAGCTGCACATCATGACTAACCAATATAACGCTCATCCCATGCGTTTTTCTATACGCATCAAGTAGCTCTGTGATCTTGAGCTTCAAATTAACATCAAGTGGCGATGTAATCTCGTCTGCTAGGAGCACTTTTGGCTCTGTTAGTAGTGCTCTAATTATTTGCGCACGGCTAATCATGCCGCCTGAGAGTTCATTTGGAAGCTTTTGTAAACAAGATTTGTCAAGTTCGAAGTCATCCATGAGTTTTTCAAGCTCTTCTTCATTAAAATCTTTTTTCGAAAAATGAAGCGCCTCTTTAAAGCTAGCTAAGATAGTTTTCTTCGCATCGAAGGATGAGACAGCGTTTTGAAATATTAGCTGCACCGGAAAATCTTCGAGGTTCCTTCTTTTATCGCCAACTATGGGCAAATCGCGTCCCTTGTAAAGAATTTCTCCTTTGTCAAGAACTATGAGCCCAGCTATGAGCCTAAGTAGCGTTGTCTTACCGCTGCCTGATGGACCGATGATGCCTAAAAATTCATTCTCATAAAGGTCCAGCGTTAAGTCGGAAATGGTTGGCGCGTCTGACATTTTAAAGGTCTTTTTTAAATTTTTAATCTCTAGAATTTTTTCCATATATTTTCCCTGCCGCATCTAAAAGTAATCTCGTATTTTCTTCTTCACTTTCAAAAATCTTATCTGATGGCTTGTTCTCAATGATCTCGCCGTCTTTAAAAACACATATCCTGTCTGTTAGCGCTATGCCGTCGAAGGGGTTGTGCGTGATATAGATAAGGCTCATCTTGTTTTTGTCCATGTGATTTTTAATCATATTTATGGCCATGGCAGTCGACTCTCTATCGAGTGCGCTCGAAATTTCGTCCGCAATCAAAAGTTCTGGCCCTCTGTTTAATATCATGGCGATGACAACCCTTTGCTGCATACCGCCTGAAAACTCGTCAGGGTACTTCTTTGCCTTGTCCCTGCTGATCCCAATCGCTTCCAAGGACTCAAGCGCCTTCTCTCTAGCATCGCCCTTGCTTATACCCTTTGCAAAGACTAGGTCATCTGTCATTTGTTCGATGATTTTGATGTAGGGGTTGAGCGAGTTTTGTACGTCTTGCGTGATATAGCCAATTTCATTTTTTAATTTATCTTTTAAAGTTTTTACTCTTTCGCCTTTGTAATAAATTTCGCCACTTATCTCTGCCTTATCTACTAGACCAAGTGCTGACCTAAAGGTCATGCTCTTACCAGCTCCTGAAACACCAATCACGCTCATGGACTTGCCATCATCAATTAAAAGGTTTATATCTTTGATTATGGCTTTGCCATCTATACTTACTGAATAATTTCTAAGCTCTATCATATATTCACCTCATCAAATGTGTAGTGAAAAATTAAGCTTAGGAAAAATATTCCAAGTGCTGGCCACAAAACTATAAGCGGCTTGTCAATGATGTAGCCTCTGTATTGATATAGCATGGTTCCAAAGTCTGGAGCTGTGATGTCTGCACCTAGACCAATGAAAGTTAATGAAGCGTAAGCTAGGATATGGTTCGAAGCTTTGTTGCCCATCAGATTTAGGCTCGGTGCAAGTAGCTCTGGCAGTAGAAAATTTCTCATGATGTATGAGTTAGGCGCTTGCAGCATTCTAAGCGTGTCAACATATGGGTCTTTTAGAATAATTTCGCTAAGCTTATAGCTTTGGTTCGCGAAGAAACCTATATTTGAAAAGCCAAGTGCAAGTCCAACGGCTAGAACCGTGTCTGTGAAGATTATTGACGCGATCAAGGCAACTATAAAGGTTGGTATAATTAAGGTTAAATCCGTTAAAAAACGTATGACGCTTAAAGCCGCTCCGCCATAAAAGCCAGCGACTATGCCAAGTGCAAGTCCTAAAGCGAATGAGACGGCACTCGCTATCAAAACAACGCTTAATGTTCTTAGAAAGCCTTGTGCCATAAGCGAGAAGATATCACGACCCAAGTGGTCCGTGCCCATGATGTGTTCAGCCGATGGCGGCAAGAACTTATTGTTAATGTCAACGAATTTTGGGTTTTGTGTCGGGATTATTGAGAGAGCTATGGCAATTAAAAGTATTATCACTACTGATATTATCATTTTTTTCATTATGCGCTCCCCCTCCTAATCACAAATTTTGAAAATACACTAAAAATTAAGTGTACAAAGAACATCCATATAATTATCATCATGATATATGTTTGTATGATTAGATAATCTCTGTGCGCTATGGACTCGATCAAAAATGTCGATAGGCCTTGTATTGATAAGGCAAACTCTACAACTGAGCTGGCACCAATCACGTAGGCACTTTGACTGATAAGCAGACCCGATAGGCCTTGTAAGGGCTCGTGGTAGCAGTACTTTAGTAGAGCCTTCTCTCTTTTGTATCCTCTTTCAATATAAAAGCGGAAGAATGGTTTTTTCATCACTTCTAAAAAATATATCCTGACCGTTCTTGACATAGGTCCTATGAGTGGAAGGCCTGCGAAAAACGTTCCAACTGCTAGGCTTGCTATCGAACCGGATTTAAAGAATCTGATAAATCTATACTTCACTCCAAAGAAGTAAATAAAGAGAATAATAAGTATAAAGACTGGAACGGTTTGAGTGAAAAGAGCGAGTGCCCTTGTGAATTTGTCAAAAAAGCCATTTTTAAGGCTCGACAAATAGCCTAGCCAAAAGGCTAATATACTCGCATATATTAGCCCTAATAAGCCAAGCATCAGTGAGACAGGCGCTCTCCTTAAAATTTCAGGCTTCAAGTCAACGTCTGTCATGTAACTTTTGCCCCAATCACCCTTGATAAAGTCACTTATCCACTCAAAGTACTGCGTTGTAAGCGGTTTATCAAGGCCAAATTCTTTTTTCAAATAGCTAATATTTTCTTCAGTAGCAGGTAGGTTTCTCTCGCTTAAAACCATCATCACTGGGTCGCCGCTCATAAGCCTAACGACGCCAAATGCGATTAGAGAGCCTACTATGAATATCAAAAACCATTTGCAAAAAAAATTTATGACTTTCATCTATCTAACTGTTAGTGTTGGGTTTGTTACAAAAAAGTCTCCGTTCCAGATTTCATAATTCTTAATATTATCAGAAAGCATTACAAACCAGTGCGGATCAACTGTATATAGTATTGGAAGATCTTCATAGATCTTTGCTTGAATTTCTTTTGAAAGCTCGTCTCTCTTAGCAAGATCAGCTGTTACGCCAAGTTCATCGATTAATTTATCAACTTCAGCATTAGCATAGTAGCTGTGGTTCTTAACAGCATCTTTCTTAAAGTGTTGAGCGAAGAAATAGTGTGGGTTGCCGCTTGCTGTTGGGTTTTGAGCGTATAATAAGATATCGTGATTACCCTTAGCAGCTTCTTCGTCGATGCTGTCAGCTAGTGAAACGCTTGCTTCTATACCCACTTGTTCTAGATCAGATACAAGTACTTGACCAATAACTGGTAGATCTGGTTTAGCTGAGTATGTTAATATAGTAAGCTTAACAGGATTTCCGTTTTTGTCCATAAGCTTGTCGCCTTGATAAGTGTAGCCAGCAGCTGCAAATTCTTCTTTAGCCTTGTCTACATCAAAAGTTAATTTTTGATCGCCATTGAAGCTGAAGTTCTTGGCAAATAGTCCTGTAGGCATGTCTCCTCCGCCAAGTGCATCGATAATCTCTTGTCTATTAACAAGAAGGTCAAGCGCCTTTCTGAAGTGAAGGTCGTTTAAATGATCTCTCTTAAGATTTAAGAAGCAGTAGTATTGGTATCCAGCATTGTAATCAAGCGCTTTGAAGCCCTTGTCCTTTAAACCGACAGCCACATCGTTTGTAAGGCCGAAAGCTAGGTCCACTTCACCGCTTTCATAAGCAAGCTTAAGCGCATTTCCGTCCTTGAAAGCCTTGATAATAACAGTTTCAGGTCTATTTTCAAAACCATCGTAATATTCGTTTCTCTCTAAAACTACTTCAGCTCCTGGTTTAAGCTCTTTAATCTTGTAAGCGCCTGTGAAGATGTATTTGTCACCATCTTTCTTGAACATAACATTAGTCCACTCAGCGAAAATTGATTCAAGATTAACTGTAGGTAGCTCAGTAAGTATCTCTACTTTGTAGTCTTCTACTGGGGTGAAAACGATCTTACCAGCAGAAGCGCGAGCAAATTCGTTACTTTCCATGATCATGTTCATTGCTTCACAAAATGCCTTAGCATCAACCTCACTGCCATCAGCGAACTTAACGCCTTCGTTTAATTCAGCAGTAAAGTGAGTTTCGTCTTGAGCCTCGATTGATTTAACAAATCTTGATTTTAAAGTGCCATCAGCTTGAAGAGTGTAAACGTACTCGCTGATGCCGTGGTTTGTGATGCTCCAACCGTTTGATCCATCAAGTGGGTCGTCGCCAGTGATAACCCAAGTTTGACCAACAGTTATCTCTTTAACATCAGACTTTTCAGTAGTTTCTGTTTTTTCTCCAGAGGCAGTCTTTTCGTTATTGTCTGCGCCTGTGTCGTTAGTTTTGCAGCCAAATGTGAATAATAATGATAAGATGACTGCCAAGAAAATAAGTTTTTTCATAAAATCTTTCTCCTTTAATATACTATAGTATAGAATTAACCGTGCTAAAAAAACTAGTCTTGCTCTGAACCGGAGCAAAACTAAAGTACAAGTATCGGACTTATGCTAATCGCAAATACCGTAGCGGCACTGTGTAGGATTCTGACCTACTTCCTTGTTATATTCTATCTGCGTCTATTATATTACTTTTCAAGCAATTAGTCAATTAAAATGTATTTGTATAAATAAAAATAGATACATATCAAACGAAATGTATCTATTTAAAATTAATATTGTATTTTATCCAAAATATCGTTTAAATATGCAATCGTCACTCCATAATTCGTCATCGGCACACCCATCTCTTTAGCCTTCATAACGCGATTAAGAACAAGGGTTCTATTAAACATGCACGCCCCGCAATGTATAATCATGTCGTAACCCTCAATATTTTCAAAGTCATCTGCTCTTGTAAATGTAAATTTCAAACCATCGCCGAAGCGTTTCTTAAGCATGGCTGGTATTTTGACTGTGCCTATGTCCTCATTAAGCGGTGGATGCGTACAAGCCTCGGCTATCAAAATTTTTTCGTCGCCCTTAAAATCATCAAATTTCTTCGCGGACTCGATAAAGTAATCTATATCGCCCTTCATTTTTGAAAAAAGTACCGAGAATGAAGTGACTTTTGTAGTCTCTCCAAAAACTTCGTAAACCTTCTTAAAAACTCGTGAGTCGCAGATAACAAGGTCTATGCCTTGAAATTTATCTCTCACTCTCTCAAGGTCATCATCACCCACGACTATGCTTGTCATGCCCTTGTCAAGAGCTTCTCTTATGGCTTCAACCTGCGCTTTGATCAGCCTTCCTTTTGGCGCTGCTGCGTCTTGCGGCATAACCATGACTATGGTTGCGCCGCTATCTACAAGACCAGCTAATAAGGACTCTTCTTCTGTATTTAAAACTTTTTTAAGCTCGGTAAATATTTTTTCTCGAGAGGAATCATCTCTATAAACGATTGCCTCGCCATAGTCATAGCTCAAGTCTCTATCGATAGCCATAATGACCTTGATGACGGGCTTATTGTACTTTGCTAGCTCTGATAAAATGGCCTCATCACCATTATCAAGGGTATATATAAAAGCGTCTGCCTTGTTAAACTCGGCGCGTGTCTTTTTTAGCCTCTCAGCTGAAAGAGCTGTATCGTCGTCAAAGCCAGCTGTGTCAATGAAGACAACTGGCCCAAGTCCCGGCACTTCGATGGATTTACGAACTGCATCTGTCGTCGTACCGCGCTCTTCCGAAACTATCGCCGCATCGGAGCCCATGATGGAGTTAAAAAGCGTTGACTTGCCTGCGTTTACTCTGCCTACGATGACAACGTGCTTTTGTAAGGAACGCGCCATCATAGTCTGAAGTCTCTCTCGCCTTCTTCGATTTTCTTAAGATTTTCTCTGACTAGCTCTTTGATGTCGTCACGCGAAATATTTTCTATCTCTTTTTCAATAAGCGCTTCGCCCTTCATCCTTGTTTCGGGCGATGCATAATCCATAAGATATTCTTTAAGTGTCATAAGTGCGTTTGGTTGACAGATGTTGCCTATCTGACCCGCTTTAACAAGGCTCATGAATCTATCTCCTGTTCTTCCCGCTCTGTAACAAGCTGTGCAGAATGACGGGATGTGGCCCGTATCCATTAGCCATGAAACGACCTCGTCAAGCGTTCTTTGGTCTGATGTGAAGAACTGCTCTGTATCGGCTGCTGCAGCGACTTCCTCTGTAGCGTAGCCGCCAACTGATGTCTTCGAGCCGCCACTGATTTGACTGATGCCGAAGTCTATGACCTTAGCTCTTGTCTCGATGGACTCTCTTGTCGATATAATCATGCCTGTGTATGGCACAGAAACTCTTATCGAGGCAACTATCTTTTTAAATATATCATCTGAAATTGCATTTTCAAAAGTTTCTGGGTCTATGTCGTCAGCTGGTCTGATTCTTGGCACGCTAATGGTGTGCGGGCCAACGCCGAAGCGCGCTTCAAGGTGCTCTGCGTGCATCAAAAGACCCACGAAGTCGTATTCGTAGTTATTTAGCCCGAATAAAACGCCGCAACCAACATCATCGATGCCGCCCAATTGCGCTCTGTCCATGGCCTCTGTGTGATAAGCGTAGTCATGCTTTGGTCCTGTTGGGTGAAGCGCTTCGTAATTTTCTCTATGATATGTCTCTTGGAACAAAATATATGTTCCTATGCCGACATCCTTTAATTTCTTGTAATTTTCAATACTTGTCGCAGCAATATTAACATTGACTCTTCTAATGTCACCAGCTTTATGATGAACTGAGTAAATTGTCTTGATAGACTCAAGTATATACTCAATCGGGTTATTTACAGGGTCTTCGCCAGTTTCAAGTGCAAGTCTCTTATGACCCATGTCTTGAAGAGCGATTACTTCGTTTTTGATCTCTTCTTGAGTCAATTTTCTTCTGTGAATAGTTTTGTTCTTTAGGTGATATGGGCAGTATACACAGCCATTAACACAGTAGTTTGAAAGATATAGCGGCGCGAAAAGAACTATCCTATTGCCATAAAATTTACGCTTGATATCGTTTGCAAGCTTGTAAACTTCTTCGTTTAAGTCCTCTTCTTTAGACGATAAAAGTAAAAATGCCTCTCTATGCGAAAGTCCCTTAACTTCCTTCGCCTTCTCAATCGCGGCCTTAATCAGCTCTCTGTTGTGCTTATTTGCTCTGCCATATTCAAGCGAGGCAAGTATCTCCTCGTGATTTATAAATTCATCTGCTTTTTCTGATTTTACATCGTATTTATACATTGTAGTCTCCTCTCGTAAATTCAATCTCGTAGCCAAATTCTTTCAAATATTCGTTCAGTTCGCGAACGCCTTCAATCGCCTCAAGGCCTGATGCCTTCTTGCCGTCATAAAGATTGTAGTTATCGCGTGCAAATTTCGGCGATACGTTTGGCATGATGACGTTTGCGCCCGATAAGATGCCTTTTATCCTACCCGTCTCGCTTATGGTGTTTAGCGCAGTCGTTGATGGTATCAAGGCTTTCGGGTGTTCGATTCTTAGTATTGCGAGCAGCTTTCGCGTCAGCTCCACAGTTCCCGCTGGACAAGCTTCAAAGCGCGTTCCCTTCGACGGGATGAAGGGCCCTATGCCTATCATGGCGGGATCTATCTCTCTAATTAATTTTATGTCCTTTATATGACTTTCATGATTTGTGAATGGTGCAGCCACCATAAAACCAGTTCCGACTTGGTAGCCAAGCTCTTTTAAGTCGTAGATGGCCTTTAGTCTCTTCTCTAGACTTTGATCCCAAGGATGAAGCTTTTGAAATATCTCTCTATCTGCCGTTTCGTGTCTAAGTAAAAATCTATCTGCCCCAGCATCTTTAAAGAGCTTATAAGCCTCGTAGCTCCTCACGCCTAAGGATAAGGTTATGGCCGCATCATAGTTTTTCTTTAAATGAGAAATAATTTCAGCAAAGGCCTCGTCGGTGAAGTGAGTATCCTCGCCGCCTTGTAAGACAAAGGTCCTAAAGCCCGCTTCATAAGCCGTCTCTGCCGCAGAATATATCTCTTCTTTACTCAAGCGAAATCTATTAACAGAAGATTTATTCCTGTTTATGCCGCAGTAGTAGCAGCCCTCTTTGCAATAGTTTGAAAATTCTATCAAAGCCCTTATGTAAATCTTATTCGAGAAAGTGACTTTGGCTGTTTCACGTGCTTCTTTGTATAGCTCTTCTAAAAAATTTTGATCCTCGCTAAGAAGTATTTCTCTAAGCTCCTTATCAGAAAAAAGCATTAAACCCCCTCCAAATCAAAGCTTGGCGTGTAGTTCTTGCCATCTTGCTTGTCTTGAACAAAGGCTTTCGATATACCAAGGCCCGCTGCATAGTCAATAAAGCTATCGTATTCTAAGTCGCTAACAGTCCTATTGATCTTCTTATAATCCTTCGCCTTGTGCATAGGCTGATATTGATTCATCAGTGAAAATATCACGCTATCGCCATATTTACCATAAAGCAGGCGAACTATCTTTTTCGCATCAAAATATAAATTCGGTAGCAAAAGTAGACGTATAATGACGCCCTTCTTCATTATCCCATCCTCTACAATTACCTCAGGAACTTGTCTATGCATCTCGTCAATGGCCTCAAGCGCATACTCTCTGTAATGAGGCGCGTGTGAAAATTCATTGGCGTAACTGTCTGAAAAGTACTTGAAGTCAGCTAGGTAGATGTCGATGAGACCATCAAGATTTTTGATAGCCTCTTTGAGCTCGTAGCTGTTTGTGTTGTAGACAAATGGCAGGTCGAAGCCCTTGTCCTTCGCCATGACGATGGCGTCCTTGATAAGGTGAGAAAAGTGCATTGGCGAGACCAAATTGATGTTGTGAACACCCTTTGCTTTTAGCTCGAAAAATATTTCCACGAGCCTTTCTTTGCTTATGTACTTGAAGAGAGCGTCCCTATTTTGAGAAATTTCATAATTTTGGCAGAAGACGCAAGATAGATTGCATCCTGCGAAAAATATAGTCCCCGAACCGCGTGTACCAGAGATGACAGGCTCTTCAAAGACATGGACAGATGCCTTTGACACGGCAAGTTCATTCTTCATTCTGCAAACGCCAAGTTTTTCGTCTCTATCGATGCCGCACTTGCGCGGACATAAATTACATATATACATCATATCACCATGAATATTATATAACTAATGAAGGATTATTGTCAATAAATATGTATTGACATAAGTTTTAGAAAAAGTTATAATATAATCAGAAAGTAAGAAATTCTAACTAAGGAGGTAAGGCTATGTTAGTTGAGTTAAAAGCTAAGTCGCAAGTGACTATACCTAAGGAAATAGTGAGCTTGATGAATTTAAGTCAAGGAGATAAGTTTGAAATTATCGAGGAAAGTGGTAAAATAGTTTTGATCCCACTTGAAGTCTACCCAAAGAATGTGATTGATGAATTAAAGGCCTCAGTTGAAGAGATAAAGGCAAGCATTGACAATGGTGAGAGACCCGTCTTTGACTCGATAGATGCCTTGTTTGAAGAGCTGGATAAGTAAATGAAATACAAAATTACTTATTCGGATGCGTTCAAAAAGCATTATAAAAAACTATCAGATATAGAAAAGGCTCAGACAAAGAAAAAAATTAGTTTTTTTGTAGAAAATCCCTATCATCCGTCACTAAGAACTAAAAAGATAAAAGGCAGTGACAATATTTATGAGTTTTCTGTCAATATGGACATAAGAGTTATATGGTTTTATCATAATGATGAAGTCATTATACTTTTGGATATTGGTCATCACAATATACTTAATAAGATTTAAAAATGCTAGACGTCGTGTCTAGCATTCTTTTATTTCATCAAGCTCTGCATCAAGCTTTATTATTAAATTTTCTATGCTTGTTCTAAAGCTCTTTAATTCATCGAGCTTTTCCTTAATCTCACCGGCTACTCTTATGTCCGTGAAAATGTTATCAAAATATATATCCATGACATTATCACTCATAGTGTCGCTAATCTCCTTTGGAAGCTTCATGCCAATGTCATCAAGCTCTTCGTTAAGACTCTTTAAGTAGATGCTCGCCTCTTTTATCTTAAGGTTCGCCTCCTGCATGTGCTTTCTCTTGATTACGCTAAAGAAAGCGCCACCGCCAAGCATATCCCAAACACTCATGCTCGATGCATCTTTAAGCGACTTAAGAGCTTCATCAAGTCTTAGTAAAACTTCGACTGCTGCAGCCTTTGCCTCTTTTATTTCCTTTTCCTTGTCCATAGTTTTCACCTTATCTTATCACAAAGATTTCTTCTCTCTAAATAACGATATACTGTTGATAATAATCGATCCTACCGAGCAAACGAAAAGGCCATTTATCAATGTTGGAGCAGTGTCTTCAAGTGCAGCGAAGTCCTTTATAAAGAATAGATTAAGCTCCTCTTTAAGAGCCACCCACAAAGTAAGTATAGTTAGAGCCATGCTCATAAATCTAAAATATTTTGCCTCTTTTCCTTTAAATGCAAAAACCAAATTTAATATGGCAAATATTACTGCTAAAATACCAAAAACAAACCACATAGATAATCCCTCCACAAACTTTTTTCTATTTATTCTTAATTAACACATACCATTTGAAGAACCTCGTCCAAAATGGACGAGAACCTTTGCGCTACGCAGAGCAAGCCTCAGGAGCACAGTGCGCAGCACCAAGGTTCTCGGGACCCATCCAAAGCTTTAGCTTTGATGATGGGTGAGGTTCTTCTTTGAATGCGAAAAAATTATTTATTAAGAACATTCTTTATAAAATATCCAGTAAATTTGGCCGCTCCTTCACTATTCAAATGCGACGCATCATAATAATCATCAAAACCTAAATCATCCATCGCCTTAGTGAAGTCAATAAAGTCTGCGCCAATACTATTCAAATACTCCTCAAGTGCAGCGATGTTCTCATCGTAGACGTCCTTTGTAAAAATAGGCGTCTTTATGAAATGCACATCAACGCCATTTTTCTTAGCAAGATCATTTATCCTTTTTATTGCGGCGTACTTTTTCTCTCTAAAGTCCTTATTGCGCGCGTTTGCGATATTATCAAGGTTTTCCTTACTTAGCTCAGGATTTTTAACAAATTCTTTACTCTGACGCTCGAGCTTCACAAAACCATTCAAGTCGTCGTGGTAGTCCTTCCACTTGGCCTTATAATCTTTCTCCTCAAGCGATCTCCATCTTGTGTGGTACTTGATTAGCGGCATCACATTCTCCGCCCATTCTTCAGGAGGAAGGCTATCCTTAATCATCATCGCCTTATTTATGCCCATGGGGAAGTAGTCGGTGTAAGTGTGCACGCTGCCCTCATATATCTCATTCATCGCCAAGGCATCGAGTACGTCAACGTAGATGGCCTTTGGCTTAGACCTCTTAATCGCTTCTTTGATGTAGTAGTAAGTCGCCTCAAGTGGCTGCTTTTGACTCGCTAAGATGTATGAAGTGACTCCAGACGCCGCCAAATCCTCTGTATCGAAGGAACAATACGCGTGCGACGTGCCGAAAAAGATGACGTCGTAAGGCTTGTCCTCGTTGAAGTAGCCCGCAATCTTGTTAATCATGTCCCAAGGCTTCACGTCAGATTTTCTGATGAAGATGATATTTAATTTTGCAAGCGCAAGGCTCAATATAATGACAAAGCCCGCGATTTTTAAAATTCTCTTAATGTATTTCATCTCTCTCACCCTTTAGAACTGGAAGTAAATGAACTGCGCTTCGCTGTAGCCCGGTCCGTAAATCCCGAAAATCAATGTCGCTATCAATAAAAATATATATATGGGCCATCTTACAATCAGGCTTCTTCTCTCGATATTGTCCGCAAGTTTCACTTTATTGTAAATTAATATATCAATTACCACGAGTATGGCGATGGCGATGAGTAAAATGACTGTATCCTCGTATGGAAAAGCGATGGACGTATCTAGGCTTCCTGCCTGTCTCTTAAATATGCCAAGTAAATAGGCTTTTGCCGCGCCAATATTTTTGCTTCTAAAGATGACAAAACTCAAAACTGCAACGACAAAAGTAATAAGGCGACGAACATTTTTATAAATAAAATTATCTCTGATACCCTTTGTGATGCCTTTAAAACTATCTTCCAAGATATTGAAAATGCCATGAATAAGGCCCCAAAGAACGAAAGTGTAGTTCGCTCCATGCCATAGACCGCTCACAAAAAATACGATTAAAACGTTTAAGTGCTTTCTAAAAGCGCCCTTTCTGTTTCCGCCCAAAGGGATGTAAAGGTAGTCCTTAAACCAAGTAGATAGCGAGATGTGCCAGCGTCTCCAAAATTCTGTAATTGACGCCGATAGGTATGGCGCTCTAAAATTGTCCATAAGATCGTAGCCTAAAATTTTGGCTGAACCCTTAGCTATGATTGAATATGAATAAAAATCGCAATAGATTTGCACGGCGAATAATAAAGCCGAGTAGCATAAAAAGATGTATGAGTAGCCTTGATAGCTGTCAAAGACTTGGTTTACGAAGATCGCTGCCCTATCTGCAATGACTAGCTTTAGGAAAAAGCCCCAAAGTATGTAAAGAAGCCCCTTCGATAGGTTTTCATAGCGTCTGTGGCCTAAATTATCTATTTGCGTTAAAAGGTTTTTTGACCTCTCTATAGGTCCAGCGACCAATTGCGGGAAGAATGACACGAAGAGAGCGTAATTAATAAAGTTCCTCTCAGCCTTGATTTCGCCTCTGTAAACGTCGACGATGTAGCCAAGCGCTTGAAATGTGTAAAAGGAAATGCCGACTGGCAGCAAAACGTCTATGACAGGCATATCAATACTTAAAGCCGCTATGCTAAGTATTTTATTTATAAAATTAACTGTAAAACTGTAGTACTTAAAAACGAAGAGTATCGCCAAATTGACAAAGAAGCAAAGTCCGAGATAGATCTTTTTCTTTTTTTTCGCTCCCACCATATCCATGGCGATGGCCGTCAAGTAAGTCGCTACTGTGCTAAATAGCATTAGTAGTGAGTACTTAAGATTCCAGCACGAATAAAAGAAATAGCTTGCCAAGAGCAAAAAGACTCTCTTAAGCTTCTTCGGTAGTATGAAATAAACTAGGCAAACGATTGTGAAGAACACAATGTAGCCAGCTGAGTTAAATAGCATATAAAATCTCCTATGTATCTAAAATGGACAAAGAGCTGATTTTGCGCGCCTTTGTCCAAGTTCATCATATAGTTTTGTCTGAAAGTTTTTTAATATTGTTAATAATAATCTTGTTGCGTTCGAGCGTGATGATGCCTTCGTCTTGGAATTGGCTGAGCTTTCTCGATATAGTCTCGCGCGTAAGTCCCGTAAAGGAGCCCATCTCCTCGCGATTGATCTTAAGATCGACCGTGATGACGCCGTCATTGATCGAGCCCGATATTTTTATAAGGTTAATAAGGGCTTTAGCGACCTTCATGTCCGCGTTAATGACTGAGAGCCTGTCGATTAGCTCTTCTGACTTTCTGATTCTGTAGTAAGCTTCTTCCAGAACCTTCAAAACGAAGTCGCGGTTCTTAAGCATGATGTTTTCGAAATCGTATTTATTTATGACTATGATCTTTGCATTCGTTGTGGCAGCTGCATTGTAGACGTACTTGTCTTGATAAAGTATGTTGAAGCCGCCAACGAAGTCGTCCTTTTTGTAGATGTAGAGGATTTGCTCCCTACCGTCCGAAAGGTACATCGATATCTTCATAAAGCCTTCGTAGACGATAAACATCCTGTCTGCGCTGTCCCCTGACGAGAATATGGCGTCGCCACGCTTAAAAGTCTCGAGCTTAAGACCTTTTTTAATCTCCATCAGCTCATCATCGGAAAAGTATGAAAAAAGTGGTATCTTTTTTAAATCAATATTATCCGGGAATTTATTTTTCATCTTATTCTTTATTCACAAGCACTACAAGGCTTTCTGCGTCATCCATCGCCACCGCGCTTATGGTATTTTGGCCATCGAAGTTTAGCGCTTCGCCAGCCTTTACAAGGTGTTTTTCTTCTCCGCCAATGGTGATTTCGAAAGAACCCTTCATTACAGCGAAAACTATCTCCTTATCAGGATGATTGTGTTTTTCAATAGTATCGCCCTTCTTCAAAATTTTGTGAACGAAATTAACTCCGTTAATGCTTTTTAGTAAGCCTTCTTCTTTTAAAACTTTTGCTAACATCTTATCCCTCCTCTAATATATTTCTAATTTTTTCTTTGTAAACTTCAACGCCCGGCTGACCATAAGGCTCAACCATGTCCATAGCTGCGTTGTAGACGCAGGCCGCCATGTAGAAGATGGCGAGCTTTGCAAGACTCTCCTCGCTTATCTCATTTAATTTAATTACGCAAGTCGGCACGCCGCCCATGTGATGCGCTTTAACAGTCGCTTTGAAGGCAATTTCATTTATCTTATTGATATTCATTATAGCCTCGTCTTGACTTATGAGCTGCTCTGCAAATATATGGGTCTCGATTATATTGCGCCTACCCTCTTGCAAGAGCTGACCCATAGAGTGCAAATCCTGAGTGTATTTAAGATTTGAAACTATCAGTCCTTTGCCGTCCTTTGCAAGCGATTCGCAAAGAAGCTGCTTGATCCACTCAGTAAATGACGCGAGCCTTTCCTCGTAAACGCTGATAAACTCAAGCGCATAAGTGTCTCCTGCCACGTGCCTATAGTAAGCGTAGTCAAGAGCCGTGTTAGCTTCGCTGCCATTATCAAAATACTCTTCCTTAGCATTTTTTATACCCAAAACAAGCGCATCTATATCAAGGCCACTGGCAGCCATTGGCAAAATGCCAACTGCAGTGAACACGCTGTAGCGTCCGCCAATATCTTCGGGTATAGTAAAAGTTTTCATCTTATGTACTAGAGCTTTCTTTGCTAATTCACTTGCTTCTGAGCTCGTCACTATAACCCCATTTGCAAGGTCAACGCCCTTCTTCTTCATATCGTCAAGGAAGATTTCGAAGACAAGTTTCGTCTCCATCGTAGTTCCCGACTTACTTATCACGTTTATGGCGTAGCGCTTGTCACGTAATTCGTGAAGAAGCTTTGTAATGCAGCCGCTGTCAAGCATATTGCCCGTAAAATATATAGGAAAATCACTTCCTAAAGCGTCGATGAAAGCCTTGGCCCCGATAAATGATCCGCCGATGCCGATAACGACGAGAGCGTCAAAGTCCTTGCGAATGCGCTCAGCGGTGTTTTTTACGTCACTAATAAAGGCCTCGCTTAAGTAGTCTAGCCTAATCCAGTCCGACGCATATTTCGTATGAAATTGTTTAAACGCATCTAGCTTTTTCGCAGGAGCATTCGCCTCGTATTGAAGCGGCTCCTTGAATATATCAAGCTGCATTTGATTCACCTCGCTTATAAGTATCTATATTATAACACGAAAGAGCATAAATTTCCAGATATTAATATAGACTTTGACAAGATTGAGCCAATAGATGATGAAGAAATTGAATAAAGCGTTTAAAATTTTTTAAGAATTATAAACATAAAAAATCGCTACCATAAATCCCTCTTAAGAAATATATAATGATTAATTTGTAAAATGTGATATAATGATATATAGAATGACTATACAAAGTTAAATAACAAAAAGCCATAAACACAACTCCTCATAACATAGCTAAAATGGGACGAGATGAGAACGTGATTATGTAAATACTTTGTAGGATATATAGGTATTTCAAATGTGATATATCAAACGTGTTGGAATTTAGAAACAAGTGAAAACTTACATAAGAATTCGATACTATATTTGTAATTATGGAATTTAATTAATGGCGGTAGAAAACTATGAAAAAAATTTTAATAATTGAAGATGATAAAAATTTAAATAAAGGACTTTCTATAGCTTTAAATAAAGATTATGAGGTTTTATCTGTAAGCACAATTAGTGAAGCAAAAAACTTTATTGATAAAGCTGACTTACTTTTACTTGACATGAATTTGCCTGATGGAGATGGGCTTGAAATAATAAAATATACTAGACAATCTTCAGCAATTCCCATTATAGTTTTATCTGCTATAGATCTTGAGGCATATATAATTTCTGCTATAAATTTAGGGGCAGACGACTATTTAACAAAACCATTTTCTTTAGGAATCTTAGAAGCAAAGATAAATAGGGCTTTTGAAAAAATATTACCAAGCGATTTAAATATTTATAATAAAAATGGTCTAGACTTTAATTTCAATGAAAATACTTTCTTTGTGGATAATAAAAACATAGATCTCACAAGGACAGAGACAAAAATTCTATATTACCTGATAAAAAATAAGTCTCAAGTTATTACTAAAGAATTACTATTTGATTTTATTTGGGGATTAGATGATGAATTTATTGATCAGAATACTCTTAGTGTCAATATATCTAGGATAAGAAATAAATTAAAACCCTATGACCCAATAGAAACAGTTTTTGGAGTTGGATATAAATGGCAATTTTAATAGGTATTCTAGTAATTTTAATTGGAATTCTTTTATATAAATATATTGTCTTGAGAAGTGAAATGAGTGAACTCTCCGACTATATTGATAAGGCTTTGGATGGAAATTTAGAAATTACAGAATTTGATGAAAAGGAATTATCTAAAATAAAATCAAAACTCATTAAGTTTTTGTATGCCAGCCAAGTAAAAGAAGCGAAAATAAATACAGAAAAAAGTAAAACAAAAGATTTAATAGCAGATATATCACACCAAACCAAGACACCCATTACCAACCTTTCTTTATACATTAGTCTTTTAGAAGAAGATCCAAAAGATGAGTATCTTGAAATTATAAAGTATGAACTTAATAAATTAGAATTTTTAATTCAAAACCTAGTAAAATCATCTAGGCTCGAATCCGATATTATTTCCTTACAAAAACATCAAGCAAATTTAAAAGACATAGTAGAAGATGCTTTGAGAGAATTTAAAGTGATATTATCTGAAAAAGACATAAGCATAAATTTAAAAGACGAAGACTTAATTTTCAATTTGGACGAAAGATGGCTTAAAGAAGCCATTCATAATCTAGTAGATAATGCGATAAAATACTCGCCAAATGGTTCTACAATTAATATTTCAGTTTATAAATCTTACCTAAACTATAATCTAGACATAGAAAATGAGTGCAAAGACCTATCAGAAGAAACTTTGCCAAAAATATTTGAAAGATTTTATAGAGGAAAAAATTCAGTTTCAAAAGACGGTTTGGGTTTAGGTCTATTTATAGCCAGAGAAATTATAGAAAGACATGGTGGAAATATAAGAGCATCTTTAGACGAAAATAGAATAAAATTTTCAGTAGACTTCCCCTTGTGAGAAGTCTTTTTTCTTACAAAACTGTAAGAAGTCTTGTAAGTAATTTGTAAGATATAAGTGTTATATTAAATGTAAAGAGGTGATAGAAATGTTAAAAGTAGAAAATTTAAAAAGACATTATAAAACAAATGACGTTGAAGTAAGAGCTCTTGATGGAGTATCTTTCGAAGTAAAAAAAGGAGAATTTATTTCCATAATTGGGGCATCTGGTTCTGGTAAATCAACCCTATTACATTTACTAGGGGGACTTGATTATCCTACAAGCGGAAAAGTTTTAATTGATGATACCGACATTTATGCATTGAAAGATGATGAGAGAACCATTTTCAGAAGAAGAAATATTGGTTTTGTCTTTCAAGCATATAATCTTTTGCCTATGCTAAATGTATATGAGAATATAATTATTCCCTTTGGTCTTGATGGAGACAAAGTAGATAAAAAATATGTTGATTCTGTAATAGACATTCTTGAGATAAGCGATCAGAAAAATAAAATGCCAAACGAATTATCTGGAGGACAACAACAAAGGGTTGCTATAGCAAGAGCCTTGGTTACAAAGCCATCTATAATTCTTGCTGATGAACCTACTGGAAATTTGGATTCAAAATCATCTTCTCAAGTTGTTTATTTACTAAAAAAGATTAATAAAGAGCTTGGAAATACTATTCTTATGATTACTCACGATGATGCGGTAGCTCAAGCTGCAGAAAGAACTTTAAGGATAGAAGATGGAAAGCTGGTGGGAAATAATGAAAGTCAAAAATAAAGCTTATATAGTACGTCTGTCAAAAAGTATTTTAAATGCAAATAAAAGCAGGAGAAATATTCTCTTATTAGCAATAGCCTTGACATCTATACTTTTTACAAGTCTATTTTCAGTTGCCTTAGGTTTAGGAAAAAGCATGGAAACCCAAACAATGAAAACTGTTGGCACAATCAGCCATGGCTCTTTTAAAGAACTTTCTGACAAAGACATAAATATTTTATCCAAGGATAAAGACTTAAAGGAATTTTCAATAAGAGAGAAAGTTGGGATCCTTGATGATGAAAAAATAAGTGCAGAACTATCTTATATGGACAAAAAAGGATTTGAATGGTCATTAATAGAAAAAGTTAAGGGAAAATTTCCTGAAAAAGAAAACGAGATATTTATAGATTTAGCAACTGCAAAAAAGTTAGGTTATAAGGGTGAAATTGGAGAAGTGATAGAAGTTCCTTTCAATATAGAAAAACCTTACACAGGAGAGATTATTGAAAAGAAAAGTGATAAATTTATTATATCTGGAACTTTTCAAAGTCCTATTGATTCCAATGTTGGTGTAGGACAAATCTATTTATCAAAAGCTTATGTAGATAAATTATCCCTTCCAGAAAATAATAAAGATGTGGAAGTTATGCTAAAGAATTCCTTTATGATAAGGGATAAACTTTTAAAAATTGCAGAGAGAAATGGTTATAAGGTAGCGGATAATCCTGGGAATTTATCAGGCAATGAAATAAGGATTGGCGTTAACTTTGCGTATCTTTTTTCTGGTGATAGTAGTTTTGATTTAAATACCTTTATACCTTATTTAGCTTTTCTGATTTTGGTAATGGTCGCAGGATACTTAATAATAAACAATATTTTTAAAATATCCGTAAATGAAGATATTAAACTTCTGGGACTATTAAAAACAATTGGAATGACAAAGCCACAAATTAAAAAACTTGTTCATCTTGAGTCTTTAGCAGTCGCACTTCCAGCAATAATAGTTGGAGATATAGTAGGGATCTCTATTGGAAAAATCATTTTAAATAAAATATTTGCAAATAATGAGATGTTAACGGGTGTAAAATTATCACTTATGGTAATAATCTTAATTATCTTATTTTCGACAGCCTTCACTTTGCTTACAGTATTTCTATCAGTTATGAGACCTGCAAGGTATGCGGCAAAAGTTTCTCCAATAGATGCCAGCAGATACAATGAAACCACGATAAAAAAGAAATATAAAAGTGAAAATATTTCTCTGGGCAAGCTTGCTAGAAGACAAGTCTTTTCCAATAAATTTAGATTTATATCGATAGTTCTTTCCATTAGCCTTTCTGCAGTTATTTTAAATAGCGTTTTAACTTATACTAGTAATATTGATCTAGAAAAGGGAATTTCTGATGTAATTGTAACGGACTATAATATAGCAAGCCCAAAATATTTTAGGTATATGTACTCAGGAAGTGAGGACGGTATCAAGGATAATTTCATTGATGAAATAGAAAATCAAAAGGGATTTAAAGCTGGGGGAGCGTTATACTATTATGGTTATGAATACGCTTATCCAGATATAAAAATAGAAGACAATAAAGTTGCTCCAATATTATTGGGAATAGATGATTATTTAATAAATAAAGAGAAATTTATAGAAGGAGAATTTAATAAAGATAAATGGAATAACGGATCGTATGCCATTGTAGGTGAAGATAGTGATAAGAAATCTTCATTTAAAGCAGGTGATAAAATAAAGATCAAAGTAAAAAATAGCATTAAAGAAGTCCAAATTATTGGAAAAATTAATTATAATTTTTCCGATGGATTGAGATATTATCCTATTATCCAGGAAAATCAATTTGATGAGTCTAGCCCTGAGTTAGATTTAGAATATTTTTATTTAAATCCTAATTTGTACAAAGAACTTACAGGAGATAAGAGTATAATGTCCTATGGATTTGATGTAGAAGATAGCGAAAAGGAAAATTTTGATAAGTTATTAAAATCTTTTGAAAATGAACCAGGATTTTCCTACGATTCAAGGGATCTTCAGATCAAATCTACAATGGAATTCAAAAACCTAATAGAATTTGCTGGCTATAGTTTGTCTATAGTATTGTTCTTAATATCGGTGCTTAACTTTATTAACGTTATTGCTACTGAAATTTTAAGAAATATGGTTAACTTATCAATCCTTGAAGCAATTGGAATGACAAAGAAAAACATTAAAAAATATTTGGTGAAAAAGAATTTGATCTATTCTTTATGTGGCTTAGTATTTTCTTTCATCATTATGCTTCTTGTAGATAAATACATCTTGATAGATTTTATGGAACAAACTAAGTGGACTTCCTATAAATTTGTAATCATGCCACTTATACTTGTAAACTTAGTAAATATAATCATTGGGATAATATTTACAGATAGATTCTATGAAAAGCATATCAAAAATAGTCTTGTAGATAGAATAAGAAGTTTAGAATAAAAATTTGTAAATAATCTTAAAAAAGCTATAAGTTTATCCGCTTATAGCTTTTTATCTCTCCACTTCTATCCCATAATAATTTTCATAGTTTTTCCTATACTGAACAAGGTCTGAAAATTGCTCTTTATTCAAAGAATACTCTTGCATAAGGGTGTTCTTTTTTTCATAATTCCATTCCAATTTCGTGAGCTTTTATAGGATCAACCTCTCCTGGTAGAAAAGATTGAATTAAATGTCTAGCTAAGACTGTTCCTTTAGTATCATTGTCTTCTCGTGTTTTCATAAATTGAATATGGGCAGTAGATGGATGACATTTGAATGAAGATACTAAGATTTTTTCATCAGTTTTTTCACTCTTAGTTATATAGTCTATTGCCAAATTTAGAGTTGATTTTATAGGATGTATTTTTGTAATTGCCATACTAATCACCAGAACTTTCTTTTGATTTATTAAGAAGTACAATCGTCGGGAAAATTAGAGTGTACCAGCTGTACAGAGGGAAGAAGACCATTATTTGGACATAGAAGCCACCTTTATACGCTGGTTGTTCTAATTAATACTATTAAACACTCTAATTTTAATTAAAGACGTTATTCTAGAAGTATCAAATAGGATTCCAACCTTCCTATATATAATCAGGCGATATTTGTCTAATAATTTTATTAACTTCTTTTAATTGAATTCAAATTATATAAGCTGAAGCTAGTAAATATAATTAGTATTACACCTAAAATTATTGATTTATAATCAATCACCTTGAGTAAACCTAATACTATTAAAAGTACAGAGAAAAATAAAAGATAGTAATATGGAGCTTTTCTCCTATTAATATCTAAATTTTTACTGTCTCTATCAGAAAAAATTGGTATTTCCTTACTTCCGTCTGTTTCAATTATCAAAATTTCTTTGTTAATCATACCAGGAGAAGTCGCTATCATACTTTTAGGAGAGTTGTAAGGCCTCAATTTTATATTTCCAAAACTAAGTTTTCCAATGTTAAGTGGGGCTGTAAAAACTTTTAAATTCATACCATTTAAAAATTCTGTGTATTTTTTTCTTTCCTTGTTATTCATATATCCTATATACTCTACAGCGTACCTATGGTCTGAATTAGTTTTTTCAAATTCATGTATGATAGATCCACTTTTTACAAGTCGATATCCCTCGCTGGCTATATGATTTAAATATTCTTCCCTGCCTTCTATAGGATTTAGAAAAATTTTTATTTTATTCATAGTCTTCCTCCTTTTTAAATTTCTTTTCTCCTTTTAAAACCAAATTTCTCATTCTCTTAATTTCTAATGAAACTAATTCTCTTCCAGTATCTGTGGCTATATAAACTTTTTTGCCACTATCATCTTTATCAACTAATTCGATCCATCCTTTCTTATTAAGATTATTAATGGCTCCGTATAAGGTTCCTGGACCCAAAATAATCCTTCCATTAGTTATTTCTTCAACTTCTTGTGAAACTTTGTAACCATAATTCTCTTCCAGCATTGTTAGCAAGACTAAAAACATTGTTTCGGTTAAAGGAATGTGTTTCTGTAAATCATTTCCCATTGATAACACCTCCGTATTTGATTATCTAAATTATATCACTAAACATACTACGTGTCAAGTAGTATGTTAGACATAGTCGTAGTATGAAAATACCGTAATTATCAATTGTTTCTAGTCTATAATTGTATGATATCGGATATTTTGATTGAGTTAATTTTATATATTTTGAAACAAATTGGAAATATTATCTAATTTTGCTCTTTTTATTTTAGTATTAAATGATAAGTGGTAGTTATTTTTTATAATATCACTAAATCCACCTCATTATAGGACGTTTTCAAATTTTTATTCCAGCCCCAGTCCCAGTACCGGATAATAAGAATCAACTAATTTAAGGTATTTAGATTAATTTAGTTACAAATATGGTATAATATTATAGAAATAATGTACAAAGTAGAAGATTAGATTGAGGTGGAGTATAGAATTGAAAATACTAATGATTGAAGATGACAGCACAATTGCTTTTGCTGTTAATACTTACTTAAACAAACAGAATATTGAGACGGTTATTTATAACAAGCTTTCTCTGACAGAAAATCTTAATTTTAATGATTTTAATTTAATTCTACTTGATGCCAATCTTCCAGATGGTTCAGGTTTTGATTTTTTAAAGTGGCTGAGAGAATTTTCTGACCTTCCTGTAATAATGCTTACTGTAAAAGACGAAGATGAGTATGTTATCAAAGGTCTTTCTCAAGGAGCAGATGATTATATTACAAAACCTTTTTCTCTTCCTGTCCTAAAAGCAAGAATAGACAATGTTTTTAGCAGAAGAATAAAAAAGGTTGACGAACTGACATTTGAAAATTTAACTTTAGATCTTATATCAAAACAAGCTTCGATATATGGAAAAGATTTAGACCTTAACTTAAAAGAGTTTGCTGTTTTGGAAATGCTTTTAGAAAACCAAAATATAAATCTACTAAGAGAGCGAATTTTAGATTATGTTTGGGGTTATGATTTTTATGAAGTAAATGACAATACACTAACTGTCACCATAAAAAGACTCAGATCTAAACTCGGAGATTATGGCGGTCATATAAAAACTCTTAGAGGGATAGGATATAGGTGGGACAATGAATAAAAACAAAAATATTTTACTTGTCTTAATTTTAAATTTGATAATGTCTTTGCTTGTAATTTATCTCAATCCAAGATTTGATGTTCTAACTCTTATAGGGTTTCTAGTTATAAATATAATTCTATTTATAGTTATTTCAAAAATTGAAAAGAAAAAAGAAAAAGCTCTTGATGATAAGATTAATAATATATTTAACCTTCTCCATTCATTGGATTTAAACTCTGATAATTACGAAATTATAGATGATGAATTTGGCAAACTCAGAGATGAGATTATTAAAATTATTATAGAAAACAAGAGAATAGCTGAAAATGCTGAAAAAAACAAAGAGATCTTAAGAGAATATACTGAAGACATTGCTCATCAAATAAAAACTCCGTTGACTGGATCACTATTATTGTTAGACCTATTAGAAGACGAAATTGATAATGTTTCAGAAGAATATATAGAAAGACTTAGAGATAATTTACTTAGACTCCATAACTTATCTGACATTTTATTAAAATTGGCAGCTCTTGATTCTGGAACAATAGAAATGGCAAAAGATAGTATATCAGCTAGAGAGTTAATTGAAGATATCATACGAAACCTGCAAGATTATTTTATCAATGATAATATTGAAATTCCTCTTGATGGAGAAGACTTTTATCTTATATGTGATAAGAAATGGACCTATGAAGCAGCATTTAATGTGATGAAAAATGGTCTAGAAGCAACAGAAGATAGGCATATAGAAATTCACTTAAAAGAAACGAACTTATATAAGAGTATATTTGTGGAAGATTTTTCTAAAGGTTTGGATCGTGAAATGTTAGAAAAAGTTTTTAAACGTTTTTATAAGCTGGATCCGAATTCAAAAGGTTATGGGATTGGGCTTCCTATGGCAAAATCTGTTATGGAAAGGCAAAATGGAGAGCTTTTATATCATAAGGGGAAGAAATCAAATGCCTTTGAGCTAAGATTTTATAAATGATTTAATTATGGCTGTGTAAATAAAACACAGTCTTTTTTTATAGTCACTTTCCAGTCACTTAAGCCTAGTATTATATAGACAAGTTAAGGAGGGCTAAATATGAATATTGTAAAAACAGTAGATTTAACAAAAACTTACAATAGTGGAGTAGAAGTACACGCTCTATCAAATGTGAATTTTGAAATGGAGAAAGGAGATCTTGTCGCCATTATTGGAGATAGCGGGTCAGGAAAGTCTACCTTGCTTCATCTATTAGCAGGAGTTGATAAACCAACAAGTGGGGATATTTTTATTCAAGATAAAAATATTACCAAGTTTGACAAAGACGAAATGACAGTATTTCGCAGAAGAAATATTGGCGTTGTCTACCAATTTTTTAACCTCATTCCAAATATTAATGTGAGAAAAAACATCCTACTTCCTCTTTTGTTAGACAATAAAAAGGCAGATGAAGAATATTTAAAGGAAATTTTATCGATACTAGGAATAGAAGGAAAGCTTGATAGGTATCCAAAACAATTATCAGGTGGCAAGCAACAAAGAGTCGCTATTGCTAGAAGTCTTATTACAAGACCTGCCATCATTCTAGCAGATGAGCCTACAGGAAATCTCGATAGAAAAAATTCTGAAGAAATCACAGGACTTTTCAGACTTGTAAATAAAAGATTAAATTCTACAATTATGATAATAACTCATGATGAAAAAGTAGCAAATTCTTGTGATAAGGTCTATAGAATGGTAGATGGTAGGTTAAATTTCTTAGGAGATGAAACTTATGAAAATTATTAATGACCTAGCTGATGGAGCTGTAAAAAATAATAAGAAAGACAGTTTTGCCATTAAAATTTCCATACTTTTGGCAGTGATTTTACTAGGAACTGTTATTTTTGTTTTCGACTCAATGAACACTGAACAGTATGAATATGTAAAGAAAGCTATTGGAGATTATCATGTAGATATAGCTGAAATTGACGAAAGTTTTTATGATAAATTAAAAAACGATACAGATATAGAAAAAGTTTCTTTCAATAAAATTATTAATACAGACTTAAATGCGGTTATATATGAAAATGGAGATTCTGAAAGTCTTCTCGGCTATGAAATTAAAAATGGCAGAAAACCAGAAAATTCAAATGAACTTTTAGTACCAGAGAGATTTTTAATAAAAAATAAGGAGTACGATTTAGGTTCTGAGATTATTGAAAATAAAAAGACATATACCATAGTTGGTGTTTACGATGATTATGGATATTCTTTTGAAGATACTATGCTTATAGGTTTAGCGGATAGTAATAAAAAGGATTATTTATTCGAAAACAATGTTGGAATAGAAGCATGGATTTGGTATAAAAGCATAAGGGATACCTACACAAAGACTCGAAAAATTTTATCTGAAATGAATATTGATGAGAAACAAGCCTTAGATATTGGAAGAGTATTTTACAACAAACATATTTTAGAACACAGTATGGTTTATCCTAAAGGAATTATTCCACCTAAAAGTGTTGTAAACTCAGCTTTAGAAAAATATGGGATAGCTTTTTTTCTCACCGTACTTTTTGCCTTTATTATCTATGGTGCTTTTAATGTATGGAATACTAGAGATTTAAAAGAAATTGCTCTATTAAAAAGCACTGGGATGACAGATAAGCAGGTCAAAAAAATGATTCGAAAGAAAGCTTTTAAACTTTCAACCATACCAATAGCCTTGGGAACAATTCTATCTTTGGTATTTGCAAATCTGCTCTTATATTTGTTGTGGTTTAACAATTCTATCTCTTATAAAAAAATATCAAATATTTTAGGAGAAAGTCTAAAATCTCCAGGCTTTAATTTAGTAATACCAAGTATTGGGTCTATTTTAATAATTATTTTGTTATCCTTAATTATGGTTTATTTTTCAGCACTGCTTCCTGCAAAGAAAAGTGCAAAAATAAAAATAATAGAAGGCTTAAATGGGATTACAGAAAAAAACATTAAATTGGGTAAGTCAAAAATAAATGGACCTATAGAAAAGACATTAGCAAAAGATTATTACAGGTCTTATCGTTCAACCTATCGAATTATTGTCATTTCTATGGCTCTATCAGCCTTTGTATTGACAACAGTTTTGGTTAGCCAGTCTTATAGAGCTTTAAATGAAAAATATAATTCTTATAAAAGTCCTTACAATTTTAACTCCAGCATTTATGCTGACGATTTTTTGGATAAAAATTTCATGAATGATATGGAAAAAGTTAAAGGTATAGAACAATTTCACATCTATCAAAGAGTAGATACAAAATTTTACGCTGGTGAAAATGAGGACTTTATTTCTAAAGATTTAAATGCAGCTTTAAATAGCGGTAAAATACCGGAAGATAAATTATATTCCAATATATATGCCTTAACAGATGAGGATTTCGAAAAACTTTTAAAAGAATATAATATTTCGAATGCATCTTATTTACTGCTTAATAAGATAGCAAAAGACAATAAAACTCCTTATACTTTTAATGAATATGTAAATATTTCTGATAAGGATACAGGAAAAGTTACTTTAAAATATAATGCACAGGGCAAACCAATAAATATAAAGATTGATGCAAGTATTGATGAAATGCCTTATGACTTAGAAGCTTATGATAATAATCAAATACCTATTTTTACAAGTGAAAGTAATATGCGAAAATTTATTGATGAGTATGGAGTAGATGAAAGCAATCCAGTTTATTATTACTTTGTAAAAATTAAAGCTGATAAAAATAAAGAAAAAGTATTTGAAGATGCAGAAAAAGTTATTTCAAATTATGTTCCAAAATCTGACCATGGCACTTCTACAGAAATTATTAGAGCAGCCATGGATAAAGAACAAACAAGAAATGAAAAACTATTAAATCTTGGCATCCAAATCATTCTTATAACCATCGCTCTGTCCAATGCCTATAATAGCTTTAAAGGAAACCTTAGAGCGAGAGCCAATGATTTTAAACTCCTATCCACCACTGGCATGACAGAAAAACAAATGGAAAAGATGGTCTTTGGAGAAGGAAAAATATTGTTTAAAAATATTTTCTTAGCCTATATCTTTATGTTCATTATTGGAATTGCATTGAGAGCCTATAGAAGTAACTATGAATTAGGATTTGCGATAAAAGGTCTGATAACAAATATGAATTATATCCCTCTAATAGTAGTATTTGTATTTATGATTGCAGGAGTTTTATTTGCAATAAAAAGTGGTTTTAAAACAATAAATGAAAACTCAGATAATACTTTCAAGAGTATATAAGAAAAAGGCTATGAGCATTAAAACTCATAGCCTTTCCTCTTGCCACCTAAATACTTTATGAACTAGTTTTTCTAAAATCCCTAATTCAATGAGCCTTATAGCCGCGATTTTTAATTGTTTTCAATTGGTACAACTGCTAGAGTTTTTCCTAAAGGTTTTAGTATTTTAATAAGTTTACTTACTTGAGGACTAGTCTTGCCTGTCTCCATCCTAGCAATTATTGGTTGTTTGACTCCACTTAGTTCTTCTAGCTTCTTTTGACTAATGCCTTGTTCATTTCTTGCTCTTACTAGTTCATCAATTAACTGAACACGTAAATCACTTTCAAGTATTTCATCTGGACTCATAAGTGAATCCATAAATTCTAAAGCATTGTCGCCTAAAGCATCTTGACCACGTTTCTTTAAATCTATAAGTTTTTCTTCAGCTTCTTTTATAGCCTTATCATAATATTTATCCATAATATTCACTCCTGCTTCACTATTAACTTAATAATATCCAATTAAAAACGCTTTGTCAAGTACTTTTAAGTTATCATATCCAATAATATAAATTTACCCGTTTAAAAATTTTCATTTAGGGTAAATAAATTACACTAGGGGGTAATAAATATGAACGAAAGAAAAGGTATAATTACATTTGGCGGAGATCCAGTTACATTAATTGGCGAAGAAACAAAAGTAGGCAGCAAGGCGCCTGAATTTAAGGCACTTAAGAATGACTTATCAGAGTTTTCTCTTGACGAAGTGAAAGGCAAAGTAGTCATCATCAGCTCAGTTCCTTCCATCGACACACCTGTTTGTGAAATGCAAACAAAGAGATTCAACGAAGAAGCTGCTAAGCTAGGCGATGCAGTTGTTTTGACACTTAGCTGCGACCTACCATTTGCTCAATCAAGATTTTGCGCTGCAGACGGCATCGACAAAGTCATCGTTTTGTCAGACCACAGAGACCTTGATTTTGGTACAAAATACGGTCTTGTGATCAAAGAGCTTCGTCTACTTGCAAGAGCCATCACTATCATAGATAAGGACGGCACTATCAAGTACCAAGAAATCGTTAGCGAAGTAACTAATCATCCTGATTACGACAAAGCTTTGGAGGAAGCGAAGAAGCTTATCTAAGTTAATACTTTTTTATATGATAATAGCTGGGCCACGAGGTCCAGCTATTATTTTTTTTGTATTAAATTAAGCCCTTTTCAAGTTTCGAATTATTTTGTCGCTGCGGAGTGCTTTTGCACACGTTAATTTCATACACCAAGAGAACGAGTGAAACGAAGTTCGATTGGTAATGTATGATTTATGCCAGAGTTTACAAAGAGACGGAACGAAGTGAACGTCGATTTGACTAAACTTACGGCCACTCCAAAAAATTCTGTACAACGCATAGCGCAAAGGTTCTCGTCCATTTATGGGCGAGGTTCTTCAATCATCTTAATTTCTCTGCAAATTTCTCTGCAAATTTCGATATTAATTCAATTGTTTTGTGAGAATCAATTTTCTCACTATTTGATCAAAAGTACAAATGCATGGCAATAAAAAACCTCGTCCAATATGGATGAGGTTTTTCTTAATGCGAAATCATTTATTCAAATAAGCAACAGAAGCAATACAGAATATCGCCGTACCATATTTAAGTGCATCCTCATTAAACAATACCTTCGGATTGTGATGCGCTGCCTCACAGCCATTGACCTTCATATTAAGCATTAGATATGTTGTCTTAACTTTTTCGGCAACACAAGCCATATCTTCTGAGGCCATAATTCTATTATCTTTAATCGCTTTAAGATCCGGCATATTCGTCTTTATAGTCTCTGCGAAGAATTCTGTAAGCTCTGGATCTGAGTATAAGCTTGGTACGCCGCTAAAGTAGTCGACTTCGATCTTAGTTTGTGTAAGTACTTCAATCGCCTTCACCGCATCCGCCATCCTCTTCTTCATATACTCTCTTACTTCTGGGTCATATGTCCTTAATGTTCCTTGCATCACGCATTCATTTGGTATGATGTTTGAGTTACTTCCAGCTGCGAATTGGCCAAATGTTAGTGTTGCCACCTTATTTGGATCCTTTTCTCTCGATATTAGTTCCATAAATTGTGTATATAATAACACTCCTGCATATATCGGGTCGTGCGCTGTGTGTGGATAAGCGCCGTGTGAGCCCTTGCCCACGATATTTATCTTAAAGTTATCGCAGGACGTTGTCATGTAGCCAAGATTGTATCCAAAGGAACCCGGCTCTTCGTCAAGCGATGTGTGCATTGCAAGAGCTGCGTCTACGTAAGGATTTTCAAGTATACCCTGATCAATCATAAAGCGTGAGCCCTTAAAAATCTCCTCTGCCGATTGGAACATCAGTTTTACCTTGCCCTTGAACTCATCCTTGTTATCATTTAATATCTTTGCCGCACTTAAAAGCATGGCAGCGTGCGTATCGTGGCCACATGTGTGAGCGTATCCATTAGTCGCCTTGAACGGCAAATCGTTATCCTCAGCCATTGGCAAGGCGTCCATGTCAGCTCTTAGTAATATGCATTTACCTTCCTTACCTGAGTCGATAATCGCGGAGACACCAGAGTTTCCATATCTTACTGGTTCTAGACCTATCTCCTTAAGCTTTCCTTCGACGTAGTCACAAGTCTTTTCGACCTCTAGACCTATTTCAGGCATTTGATGAAGCTCACGTCTCATCTTTATCGTTTCATCTTGCATTTTTTCAGCTATTTCATAAAATTTATTCATAATTCCACCCCTTAATATTTGTTAATCTCAATTCCTTTTTTCTTTGCGAGCATCTTGACTAGTATAGGCGTGATAATGGACGTGATCACAACAGCTAGAGCTATTTGCGAAGCACTTTGTCCAGCAATCGACGCAATGTATTCTGAGTTTTGCGACAAGATCAATGGCACAGAAACAGTTAGTCCCGCAACCGATGACATCGCAAGTGCGCTCACGCCAGTGCTCTTAAGTACCTTCACTTCAAATAATAGTAGTGGCAAAGCTATAAGCACGTAGAAAATCACTACCAAAACAATGCCTTGTATGCCAGATTTGAACGACTCGATAAGGTTTATGCCCGTACCAAAGCTCCAGCCCATAAACGGTGTAAGCATTGTAGTTGAGCCCTTGAATATGGCTGCGAAATCTTTATCAAAGTTTGCGACCAAAATCCCTAAGACAAGCGGGATTAGAGTCGAAATTATTGGCGAAAAGTCAATAGCTTGCGATTGAGCGACTGAATACACAATGATTGGAAAAACTGGCAAACATAGAAGGCCAAGTAGACCAAAGGCGCTCTCGTCGATCTTTGTAGCGTAGTCCTTAGTCAAGGCTATGTACAAGGACGGATTCAGTGATGCCAAAATGCATACGAAGCTCAATAAACTTATGCCAAAGATGCCTTTCTCGCCGAAAAATTTGTAAAATAATAGTGAAAAACCCATAGTTAAAGCGATTTTAACAAGAAGCATAAGGCCTTGCTTCTTCAAAACCTTGGCAAGGCTCTTAAAATCAAGAGTTGTTGCCGAGCAAAATGTTATAAGTGCTACAACATAGTTAATTCCTTTTTTAGTAAATAAAGCTTCCGTTAGGCCACCAATGTAGAATAAATCAGGCCAAAATGTGTTAAACAGCGCACTGATAAGCATTGGTATTAGAAGTAGGCCGCCCGGGATTTTTTTCATAATCTTATACATAATACATCCCCCTTTATACACTAATATTTTACCCTGAAAATAGTTTTTGCAAACAAAAAAAACGCTCGGCCAAAGAACGTTTTTTTAGGTGGTGTAAATTATGTGTCTAAGATTATTCTTACAATTTAATTATACTATAGTCCATAATTTTAAATATGTCAATGGATTTCGCATAAATCGCCATTTGTATAATAAATTACAATATATGGCCCTCTTAGTATAGATAAATTTTATAAATAAAGTCTTTTCATCTCGCCATATTAATGGTATACTATTTAGGAATAAGGAGTGATATATTTGAATACAGTTTTTGGAATTATAATTGTAGCGGCGGTGACAGTTTTAAGTGAGTTCTTATCAAAGACCATAGCGCTTCCTGTTCCTGCAAGCATATACGGCATCATTATACTTTTTTTGCTCTTGCAAATGGGTCTCGTTAAAAAAGAAAAAGTCGAAGGCGTGTGCAAATTTTTAATTAAAATCATGCCACTTACATTTATACCGAGCGCAGTTGCACTCATTGACAGCTTCCTAGACCTTAAGGCCATCATAGTCCCTGTCGTAGCCTCTATTGTCTTCTCAACGATTTTTGTTATGGCAACGACAGGCTTTTTCTGCGAAACGCTTTTAAAGAGAAGGAAGGTGAAGTAATGACAGCTCTTCTAATGCTTCTACTAACAGCACTTCCATACTTTTTCTTTGTCTACATAAAAAAGAAGACTAAGTGGTCCTTTATAAACCCGCTTCTATTTGCAATAGCAGTCGACATGGCGGTACTTTTGAGTTTTAAGATAGACAGCAAAACTTACGCTTCTGGCGCAAAATACGTTTCTCTATTATTAACGCCAGCTACCATCGCTCTAGCATATCCATTATATGAAGAGCTGAAAACTATAAAAAAAGACATAGTCCCAATACTTCTGAGCATAATCTTCGGCGTATTCTCATCGGTTTTAACGGTTTTTGTGATATATAAAATATTTATGCTTGAAAAAGTGCATTTTGCAACGCTACTACCTAAGTCCATCACCACAGCTATAGGCATAGACGTCTCTAGATCAATGGGCGGGATAGTATCGATTACGGTCTTTACCATCATATTTACGGGGATATTCGGCGCTATGGTGAGCGATTGGGTCTTTAAACTTATGAAAATTAAGTCTGACATCGCTAAGGGCGTTGCTTTGGGAAGCGCCTCGCACGCGATAGGTACAGCTAAGGCTAATACTATGAATGAACTTACTGGGGCGGCGAGCTCGATGAGTTTGGTCATCAGTGGCATTTTAAGCGTAATAATCCTACCTTTCTTCGTATAATTTTTTGTTCAAGCGCGCCCTTGGGATTGTTAAGTCCATGCACCAAGAGAACAAGCGTTAGCGAAGTTCGATTGGCTATGCATGCCTTATTCCAGAGATTACAAAGGTATGGAGCGATAGCGAACATAGCTTTGATTAATCTTACGGATCCTTCCTCGGCAATGCTCGAGTACGTTTAGTACACTGCGCTTGCCTCGTCGGTCCACATCGCCCAATCATCACGCTTGCTCCAAAAAATTTGTTTCATCAGGTTCATTGGCAAGGGTAAAATTGCATCGCCTTATCCAGCCTAGCGTAAAGGTTCCTGTCCATCTATGGACGGGGTCCTTCATTGCTCCAAAAAATTTGTTTGGCGATGATTCATTGGCAAGGGTAAAATTGCATCGCCTTATCCATCCGCTTTATCTGCAAAATCAATCATACTGAGTTAATTCATCGCGCCAAAAAATTAAAATATACAAAAAGGGACAGATTCGCTCTGTCCCTTCTTATATCTTATACAAGTATTTAGCTAATTAAATTTTTTCACTGCGCATATATGAACTGTGCCCGGACCTGTATGAGCGCCTATGCTCACGGCGAATGGATTTAGTTCTATAAGCTTATCGGGATACTTTTCGACAAGCGCATCCCTTACCTTAGTCGCAAGATCAATGCAATCTGCGTGGCAAACCATGATCCTATCGTCATAAAGCTCGTGTCCGACCTCTTCCTCAAAGATATCCACAGTCTTTGCTATAGCTCTGTTAGTGCCTCTAACCTTGTCTCTTGTGTAAATTACGCCATCTGCATGAAGGTGAAGAATGACCTTCATATTGATTAAATTGCCGATAGTCGCCTTAAGCTTCGAGACTCTGCCGCCTCTTTGCAAATACTCAAGCGAATCGACGAAGAAAACATATCTCGTGTTCTTCACAAAATTATCCGCATACACCTTTAGCTCGTCAAAGCTCATACCATCCTTCGCAAGCTTTGCAAGATTTATAGCCATCATACCTTGGCCCATGGATGCGCCGCGCGAGTCGACTAGTAAAAGCCTGTCATCAGCTATGCCCAAAGAGTTCTTCGCAAGAACTGCGTTGTTAAAAGTTGACGACATGCCAGTAGAAAGCGATACGTATATCGCCTTATCATATTTATTTAAAACTTCCTCAAATTTCACTTCGTATTCGTGCGGAGTGATCGCTCCAGTCTTGTAAACAGCGCCATTTCTCATGTCATCGTAGATCTCTTTGCCGCTGATGTCGACGCCATCTAAGTAAGTTTTGTCATCCTTCATTATGGCGATTGGCATAATATCTATAGAAAAGTCCTTAGCTAAGTCTTTACCTATATCTGAAGCCGAATCTGTTATAATCTTAATACTCATGATTTCCTCCTCATATATACTTATTATATGATAAATTTACTATTTTTTCAAGTCCAGAATTATTTTTTTCACTATGCTCATGGCAGAGCGGATCTCATCCTCAGCCATAGCCCCGTAACCAAGTAGTAGTGCGTCCTTCGCCATGTCCTCATCTTTTAGATAATAGTCTTTGAGTCTTGAGGCTTTTATGCCACTCATTTGAAGCGCCTTGACAATGTCTTCATAATCATCTACGCCACTGAGATAAACTTTAAGATGCATACCGGCCATGGAGTCGATGGCATTAACGCCCGGGATGTCCTCAAGCTCATCAAGTAGCACGAGCCGCTTCTTATTGTAAATGCCCTTCATTCTGTTGAGCTGCCTTTCGAAGTGGCCACCCTTCATAAAGTCCTTGACAAGTATCTGAACTATGTTTGACACGGTCGAGTTGATCTGCGGCTTGACCTCGTAGTACCTCTTGAGTAGCTCGTTCGGCAAAACCATATAGCTAAGTCTTAACAAGGGGCTGATGGATTTTGAAAAATTCGCGATGTAGATGACCTTATCCATTTCATCGAGGCTCTTTAAGGGTGAGAGCGCCCTCGATGAGTACCTAAACTCGCTATCGTAGTCGTCTTCAATGATGTAGCGGCCGCTTGCACCATAAGCCCAGTTCAAAAACTCAAAACGCCTCTTAATCGGCATGACAGTCGCCGTTGGAAATTGATTTGACGGGGTAAGTAGCGCAGCCGTCAGGTTTGCACGCTTAAAGCGCTCGAAGTTCATCCCACTATTATCCAGGCTGATGGGCTCGTAGTCAATATTATTGAGCTTCAAAAGCGTTTTGAGCTCCTTGTAGCCGGGATTTTCGAGGCCAAGGCGAAGCTTTTTATCCAAAATGATGAAGACTATAGTCAAAAGCTGCTCAAGACCCGAGCTGATGATGATGTTATCCTCGCTAGTCTTGATGCCACGCGCCTTGAAGAGGTAATTCTTGATCTCGTGGCGCAGGCCATAAAGGCCTTGGTAGTCCCTCTCATAAAATTCCTCGTCGTAAATGACCTCTTGCGTGAAAATCTTTTTAAATTTGTCTATTGGGTAACTTTCTTTATCCCCTTCGCTGATGGCAAAGGAGTACTTGTAGCTCTCCTTCTCTGGTCTAGCCGCGTTTATGGGTTCCGCCTTAAAATTATACAAAGAGCCGATCTCGCTAACGAAGTAGCCGCGCTTCTCGACGCTCTCTATGTAGCCTTCGCAGCTAAGAGCGTCGTATGCCGCTCTAACAGTATTCGTGGCGACAGACATCTCCTTAGCGAGCGCCCTCTTAGATGGCAGCCTCTCGCCTTTTTTGAAGCGTCCCTCAAGTATGGCGTCCTTAAAATATTCATATATCTCTTCATAAATGGGCCTATCGCCTTTCAAATCTATTTGCATAGCTCCTCCTATCTGGTACCATCAAATTATTCATAATTGGTACTTTTAATTATACCATAATCCAAGTATAATAGCTATAAAAGAGGAGGAATATTATGAATAAAAAATTTTTAGACTTTACAAATACACTTAAGGGCGGCGTCATCATGGACGTTACTAATCCTGAGGAAGCGAAGATTGCCGAAAGTGCCGGCGCATGTGCTGTCATGGCGCTTGAGAGGGTACCTGCGGACATCAGACGCGAAGGCGGCGTTGCTAGAATGAGCGATCCACAAATGATTTTGGAGATAAAAAAAGCTGTCAAGATCCCTGTTATGGCGAAGTGCAGAATCGGTCACTTTGTTGAAGCAGGAGTTTTGGAAGCACTTGGCATTGACTACGTCGATGAATCGGAAGTTTTGTCTAAGGCTGATAACGACAATCACATAGACAAATATAAGTTCGACGTGCCTTTCGTTTGCGGGGCGAGAGACCTTGGCGAAGCGCTTAGAAGGATTGAAGAAGGCGCATCGATGATTAGAAGCAAGGGCGAAGCAGGTACTGGCGACGTCGTACAAGCTGTGAGCCACTTAAGACAAATACTTGGTGGCATATCGCTACTTGTATCGAAGAGAGAGGACGAGCTTTATACTTTTGCAAAGGAATATAGAGTTAGCTACGATATAGTAAAGTACGTTCATGACAATAAGAGACTACCTGTACTAAACTTCTCAGCTGGCGGTGTCGCAACACCTCAAGACGCAGCACTTATGAGAAGACTTGGTGCTGAAGGCGTCTTCGTTGGCAGCGGTATATTTAAGAGCGAAGATCCAGAGAGAAGAGCTAAGGCAATAGTTAAAGCAGTTGAAAATTATGAAGACAATAAGATTATAGCTGAGGTGGCGACTGGACTGGGTAAGGCTATGTTTGGGATAAACGAGGATGAGCTTGCTGTTCACATGGCTGACAGATAAAATTTCGCGTTCGTGCGAAGCACCAAGGTTCTCGGGACCCATTCAAAGCGAAGCTTTGTAAATGGGTGAGGTTCTTCAAATTGCGCCTGAAACTCGTTTGCTTCTCGTAATCATCTAGTTTTTTCTGCATAGCGCAAAGGCTCGCGCTCATTTATGGGCGGGGTTCTTCAATTTGGTATTGATCAGGTTCATTGACACTATAATTATTTTGTGAAAATTAGAAATTTAGGCAAAAAATAAAGGATAGAGATTTTATTTTCTCTATCCTATCTTTTTTGTGTGTTAAATTATTTAATTAGTAGCCAGTCTCATTAAAAATGGATACACAATAAAAGTATATCCATTGAAATATTTAATAAAATTTTTACCTCGTGTCAATTAAGACTTAAGCTTAAAATGTAATTTTAAGCTTAAGTCATTCTTCAAGCAGAATTGATGGATAAGGCGAAGTGGAGGTTTTTGTCAAGCGGAATGTACAAATGTACCTGAGCATTGGCAAAAACCGAACAAGCCTTAGGCGCAATTCTGATAAGAATTATTTTATTAACAACCAATCTTCTTCCAGTCTCTTTAACACATCTTCTTTATATCTTCTTACATACTCATGGCTGTTTGTAGCCTCAACCATATCATTCCAGCCCCAGAATGTTTCGTCAAGGTCTGTGAATCTCTTTATCATTTGTGGGTTTTTACATTTTAGTAATGATAAATTGTCATATTTTCTTTCGAAAATCTTGTTTAAGATAACTGCTGCTTCGGCTCTTGTGATGTTTGCGTCTGGTCTAAATAAACCGTCTGGGTAGCCTGTAATTCTCTTTGCTTGATACTCGCTACCTATTGCTCTTTCTGCCCAGTGACCAGGAACGTCTGCAAATGGCGCTACGCCATATGGCTTGTTGTCAATTGTAGATATCATTTGAGTAAACTCAGCTCTAGTTATAGGGGCGTTTGGTCTGAAGCGTCCATCTGGGTAGCCCTTCATTATGCCTCTAAATACTACTGCATTGATGGCTTTGTTGTACCATGAGCTTTCTGTATCTGTAAATTGTGGCTTAGCAGCGGATCCTATGGATTCGATATTTAGTAGTCTTGCTAGCATTGCTGCTGCTTCGGCTCTTGTAATTGATCCGTTTGGTCTAACTGTGCCATTAGGATAACCAAAGATATATGCTTTGTGATCGTCGCCTTTTATCTCTTCTGGTTCTTCTACTCTTTCTTCTTCAGCTCTCTTCCATATTGCATATAGTGTTGTGTCTGAGTAAATTCTGTCCTCTGGCTTTACTTCGTTTAAGTGTTTTTGGTCGTAGCTCCAGCCTCTGAAGATGTATCCTCTTCTGCGAGGAATATATAGATGCGGCTCGATAAGATCTCCTACTTCTACTTCTATGTTTGTAATTTTTCCAGAGCGATGGTTTTCGTCTAGTGTTAGGATAACTGTGCTTGGTTCACTTGGCTTTGGTGTTGGTGGAGGTGTTGGTTCTTGTTCCTCTACAATAGGATAACCTTTTATTCCTAGCAAATCGTATATAGGTCCATCTGCTACACGCAAACCTACATGACGATTATAATAATTTTCTAAACTTGCCTTACCACTTATTGCTCCACTTGACTCAACTATATCTGTAAATCTACCATATGAAATAATTTTTAGATTATCTGGATTTTCATTCATATAGTAAAAATCTTTTTCATCTTGTCCAGTCTTGTACTCACCAGCCTTGTCTCCCCAATACTTATCTTGGAAAGTCCTCTTGGCAATATTAATCTTTCCAACAGGTTTTGCATCTTTGCCTTTAGCCCAAACTTCTGGCATTGATGGTCCCATCTCGTCTTCTGTTGCTTTACGTTTTTCTAGTTTATAAGCTACACGGTTGTATTCATCTTCACCTTCTTCACCAACTATGATAATATAGTTGTTAGTAGTATCAGAAGAAACATTGTCATCACGATATACTATAGAGTCTTCATTGTTTTGCTTTTGCTTAATTCCTTCGTTATCAGTATATTCAAAAACCCTATTCACTATATATGTTGAGTTTTTAATTGTTGGTTTATTATTTTGATTCGATGATGCTAGTAGGCCAGACATAAATTTCCAATTTCCTTCATCAGAGTAATTTGCAACGCCATCCAAAGTTCCGCCATCCATATAGAAAGCAAATGGTGAATATCCATTAAATATTAATGCCGAAGAATTTTTTACATTGGTATTAGCTAACCAGCCCCCAAATGAACCAAAATACCTGCCAACGCCTTGTGAAACGCCTAAACTTGTAATGCCATTAATTTGTGCATGGCAGTTAGCAAAATCTCCACCTTTAGAATAGCCTGTAAATAAGCCTTCATAAAGTGTTCCTACTGACCCAATTTTTACGTCCTTATCAACAAGTATAGTTGAATCTTTCATTTCTCCCTTATTAAAAGCTGCTCCTAACCCGGAGTAAGTTGTTGAAGTGTTTAAAATATCTATATCTTTTACAAATATATGATTATCATCTATTAATCCCTTGTTAAAATATGATAAACCACCAAAATAAAGTGTTTTACTGTTTTGAGATGTCAATTGCCCTTGATTGTTAAATCCACCAAGTTTAACAATTACATCTCCTGCTTTTATTTTATTATTTTTCATAGTTTTCCCAGAGTCAATAATGCTAGCTCCCAAACTTATAGTTTGAAAATTAATTCCAGCAATAGTTATATCTCCTAGGTCTAATTTATTATTTTCAGTTATCTCATTAATTCCATTATTTTCTCTTGGTTCATCATTTATTATATTTCCAAGGCCTGAAAAAACTCCATCTCTAGAAACAACAGTGATATCTCCGTAAGAAATATCATTATTCTTTGCGTTAGCAGCGTTAAAGAACGAAGGATAAACTTTCGAATAGCCACCTTGGTTTGTCAAAGTTAATTTACCTACATTTAAAGTATTGTTTTTTGCTGAAACTTCTTCAAGTGGCTTATATCCTTCTTTCACTTCTCTATCAGATAAAGTTCCAGTCCTGAACTTTTCTCCAAGGCCGTAATATTGAAGGGCATAATTTGAATTCTGCTTTAAATCAATCTCTCCAATTGTTATTTCATTATCTTCAAAGAAATGTGCCCAGTTTACTCCATCCTTACTATTACTATTCCATGTATTATAAAAGCCTGAATTAGCTATCAAGTTTATTGAAGTCTTTGCCTCCATCTTTTCCCTAATATTAACAGTGTTATTTACAAGTCGTATTAAATTTCCAGCTCCTGAGTCATAGCCAATACCACATAGGGAAGTCACAAGGTTTTGTGTGTTACCATTAACTTTCTTTTGATAAGCGTCCGAAACATCCATAATAAGATTATTTGCTGAAAGCTTTGAATTTGTTAAATTCATTATTGATTCTGCAAAACCTACCGCGTAGGATGTTTCCATCATTCCATTTCCATACAATGAGTTTCCTTCAGTTCCACCTAATAAAACAGTTTTAATATCTCCATCTATTTCTATATTTACATTATCAACCCATGAATTATCCGAAGAATCCATAAAACCTGCTGCGTAGGCATTGTCGTAACCAGTTGCGTAAATAGATCCACCAATGTTTATATCTACATTTTCAATGTATCCACATTCCCTTAAAACTTTGTATTTGCCATTTTTAAATAGTTCAGTCCTCGTCTTAGTCCATACAGTATCACCGGCTTCATCTTTGTAGTAATCTGCATCATCTGAACACCACAAAAATCCAAATGCTCCAGTAGAATAATTTTTACCACCAGCTAGCATTTTTTTATAAGTATTATCAAGATTTGCAGCTTCAGAAGAACCAATATCTCCAGCAATATTTACTTTTATATTGTTTAAATTAGTTCTGTTAACTTTAACACCAAAACCTGTTGCCATTGAACCAATAAAATTACCAATAAAATGGTTGTTTAAAAGTATTGACCAACGATTACTATTTTCATCCCATGGTAGCACTTGAGGAACAACCGATCCATTTACATTTACTGTAATATTCTCTACTAAACCATTTGCTATTGTATATCCTTGGTCATCTTTTGACTGCATTGAAGATATAAGATCTACAAAAGGGTAGCCTACAACATCACCATCAATTACTAGATCTAAATTTTTTATTTGTGTCTTGCCAGATATAATTAATCCAAACAATGGAAAAGCTTTCATACCTTGTTCAGGCTTTATAGTAATTGTATGACCGTTACCATCAAAGATAAATTCAGAATCATCTGCTGTTTGATTTTCATCGTTAATAGAATTTCCAAAAGACATGATTCCAGTTTGTATGTAGTCATGCTTGTCAGAAAAATAAGCATCTGCTAAATCTATTGTAATGTCACTTTCAAGCTTATAATTATTGTTCTTTAAAACAAGATGCTTTCCATTGTCTATTCTTAAATAACGTTGTACCTCTACTTTCTTTAATGCATTTTTTAAATCATCAAATGATGATATTGTAACAGGTTCAGTCGATGAAACCATTGGCGGAACATATTCATCACTTATTTCAAGTCCATCGCCTAAGTCTTCATTTTGATCATCTTCTTTGATTGTCACCTCTGGCTCATTTGCCTCTTCAATCGCAAAATCTTCTTCTACTGGCTCTGGCTCGTCTACTACTGGCTCATCTGCAATTGCGTTTGGGTCTTCCATCGGCATCTCTTCAATGTCTGATAGATTCCAAGCGTATGCTGTAAATGAGTTTGCACATAGAGAAAATACCATCATTAATGCTAGTAGTAATCCCATCACTTTCTTTTTACTCATACTATCCCTCCTAAATAAGTAAGTGGTCTAAGTTAAGACCTTCGTATTAAATTTTTACTTTATTTTGATATACAAATATATCTACATAACTACCTTTATCATATCACCCCCCCCTAGAATAATCAAGCTTTGAGCGTTTTTGTAACAAGACTGTAACAAATGCACAATAAATATCCCCCGGCCTAGCCGGGGGTTTTTCTCATGCGGCCCAAAGGGCCTGTATTACTAGCCACGCCTCAAGGACGTTGGTTAATCTGTC